>Ga0098047_10000084_pt1 | contig 35421 bp, 26 predicted proteins | sample 12_taG_FD_92585 | JGI IMG/M metagenome (GOLD analysis project Ga0098047, IMG submission 92585) | Marine viral communities from the Subarctic Pacific Ocean - 12_ETSP_OMZ_AT15267 metaG | ecosystem: Environmental > Aquatic > Marine > Oceanic | place: Subarctic Pacific Ocean | collected 2015-01-16 | reverse complement strand
TTTCTCCATTTAACTGTATTTTAAGTCCGCAATCTCCAAACACCTCATTTAAAATATATGAAGTGCCCGAACTCAAACACCCCATTACCAACGCATTAATAAAATTATAATCAAAAGTAAATAGTTCTGTAAAACCGTTTATTCCAAAAAGAAATATCCCCACCCAGAACCCTACACACATGGAACAGTTGAACAATTCTCCCAGCTTGCCTCGGGTCGGGCGTATATTGTTAAACACGCTCCCATACACTAAAATCTGGGTCATCCCGAAGGCTGCCAAGATAAAATATATTAAACTCACTCAGACACCGAACTTAAAGCACTCTCTGCCACTTCCTCCAAAACCAATTTCAGAAGAGAATCGGGTATAAGAGTCAATGCTCCCTTCGCTAAAGCTTTCACCGCAGCAGGTTGTGCGTCGAGAAGGCCCCGGGCCTCTTTTACACCGTGATGAAGTAATTTTTTCAATGACATATCACTTTTCTGAGGGTTGGTTGGGTCAGTTAGGATAGTTGCGTATATTTCGTCTAACAACCATGGGTCATACATATGCTTAATCGCTAGATCTTGGGCTTCTTTCCACTTGTTATTCAAGCCTAAAGTAGCTATATCTTGGGCTATATCTGTCAAATTTTCTGGAACTTGGCTTATTTTATCCACCAATTCTTCCACTTGCTGCTCAGTTAATGTTCGGAAAGAAGCATCTTTCGAAGGCATCACCGTGTATTGCTCATACATCTTATACATCAAGTTGTAAGGTCGGGCATTTGGTAAGATAGTACCTTTGCGAGGTTCTTGAGGGATCTTGCCAAGAGCCGTTGAATCCTCCGGGCCCGGGTCAGTTAACTCATCAGTCAGCATGTCATCATACTTCTTGACAAATTCAAAGTGTGGCCGCTCTCGATCCATAAAGCGGCTAATAGAAAATAGAGACATTTGCACCGGGTCTACTTCCTCGGCGCTCGACTCAGCCAAGATAGCCTCGATGGCACCATGGACATTTCCTCCCTGGACAGAATCCCTATCAATAACGCCGCGGCGGCCAAGATAATGGAAAAGACGGTTTTGTGCGTCATAAACGTAATCATGCATGTTTTCTTTTGGGAAGGCGATAATCTTGTTAGTTGTAGGCATGACAACGATATCCATATCTACATGATCATAAATAAACAAATCACCGTTCATACCCTTTCTAATCTCTAGAGTCACCACTGTTTGTGGAGTTTTCTTTAGCCCTAACTCACTTGCGGCCTCCTCATCAGTGATGTTTAAACGTATTTCTCCCATTACGCTGAAATCTCCGTCACTAAATTTTGTATTTTTAATACCTTCCGGATCATCCCAGTATCGATTGGTTCTGTACTAAACCCCTCCAACATGGACAATACATTTTGGGCCCTCTGTTTCATGTTTTCATCTTGGGAGAATTCCAATTGCTCCGACGCTGAATGTAGTTCATTTTTAAGGCGCCCAATTTCCTCATTTAAATATAATTTGAGATCTACCCCGTTGTCAACGAAAGATAGAATATACCTATTAAGTAAAGTTTGTTGTTGTTCACTCAATAGCTGCGAATATTTACTGTTAAACTTCTCTACAAACGTTTTATATACTAAGTTACTAACAGGTTGTAAGTCCCGGGGCTCTTCGTTGAGGTGAGGAGTGCGTGTTAAATCATATATTACACTTTCTTCTAACAGAACGCGCGACGCAGTGTCCACATTGGTATTAAAAATTTGGAATATAGTAGCTAAGTCTTTGTAGTTGGGTACAAAATTAGAGAAAACTTCCTTTCCAAGTTCCCGGTTAACTCTATTAATCAATTTTGTCTGTTCATTGAAAAGGCGCCGCTTATTGATCTGCATATGTTCTTGTTTTGTCATCAATAATAATTTTTCTGCGGCTCGTTGATTCAACTTTGGTTCACTTACAAAGTTTTTATAACATCTTAATTCCATATACATGCTAGTGGCATGTTCAAACGATTCTTTAAGGATATTTAAAACAATGTCTTTTCGCCGTTCCTCTTTTTCTACGATCGTCTTCGTGAGTTCCCTAATTAAACTTTCATAAAGAAAAGCGGTATTTCTCTTCTTATTGTGTTTCAGTTTCTGCATCTTTTGTACGCTCCGTTTTATCTTTTTTCTCTAGACCCTCTAAGAGGATCCTGACTTCGTGATTAATTTTAAATAACTTCTCTTCCTCTTCATAATAAATAGGTTGAGTTTCCTCGTAAATCCCATGAGAGAGAGGTTCGAGCCCTGTCAAGCTCGAAACGCTGCGCTTTCGGGCGCCCGAGGTCCGTTTGTCGTGGGGCCCTGGGCTATACCACCGGCCTTTAGACGCCTTGGTAGTAGTTGCTGTTTTTTTGCCATGCGCGTCGGTTGCTGTAAGTTTATGCCACCCAGCGTCGCGTTTGCCAGGAGGAGGGATTTCAGGGCCGCCTTCTCCAGGGTCACCAGGCAACAACACACTTTCATCTCCTGGCGGAGGAGGAGGTGCACCACCCTCTTCGTCACCCAGTTCATCTTCTGGTAAGGGCATAGGAGGCTCTTCCCCTCCCTCTGGAAGGGACCCAAGACCTCCGCCGGGTCCTGAAGGCATCATTGCCTCCTGAGCGATTGCTTCAAGTTGGGAAGTGAACTTAGCATCAAAAAACATCTCACGTTGATTTCTCACAATTTCTTCATCACTCAAATTAAACAGCTTCTTACTAATCCACCTTTTGCTAAAGAAGCCTTCAGTCGCTGAGGCAGCAGCATCAAACTTCGCTTTCCAGTGATCTAGTTCTTGTAATTCGGCGATCTTTGAAGGGTTAGATAAGTGAAGTTTAAAGGATACTAAATCATGCTCTCGAAACCCTAGAGTATATAAATGAATAACACCAATTTTTTCTAACTCAGATGTGACTGCTCGCTGCAACCTCTGAATTGTGCGTGCAAAGCGAATGTCCTTTTGCGCTAGCGTAGTTTTGTCTTCTTCGGCGCCTTCGCCGCGAGATAAATAAGACTGTGGCACCTTTAAGGCGGAGAACAATTTGTCTCTAAGATATTTTACATCATCTATATCCCCAGTATATGTGCCCCCTGGCAGCGTATCGATCTTTGAGGAAGAACCACCGCGAACGGGGATAAAATAATCTTCATCGATACTCATAGGATTATATCTCAAATCCACGCGGCCGGTGGCGGGATCAATTACTTGGTTACGCTTCATTTGTGTAACCACTTTTTGCATATACTGATCTACATCCTCCGCTGAAATGTTCCCCACATCGATATAAAAAACACGTCGTTCGGGAGAACGCACGATGCGGTATGCCATCATTGCGTCCTCTAATAAGATGAGTTGCCGCCATATGCGGCGGGCGGGCTCTAAAATCGATGTCCCATAAGGCGCATATTTGTCATTTCCTAAAATGCGGAATTGGGCAATCTGCCAGTTTTCAAAAGTCAAGCCACCTGAATTCCACTGGAATTGTACATAGTTGGGATTGGCTTTGTCTTCGCCTTCTAAACGCTCAATTTCTGCAGGAGGAAGGCCTATAACGTTTGTGATACCCTCATGTTCATCGATATCTAAATAAAGAAAATAATCTCCATACTTACACATCGTACGACACCACCCAAACAAATTGAATTCTGCGTTTAGGATATTTTCATATAAAGTCTCTAAGATAGACTTGATTTCCTCGTTCGAACAATCAATCGTTAATAGCGGGTTTAAATTACTGGACGTTGTCATTTCATCCGCGTAAATATCTAAAGTAGATGCGATTTCAGGGGTGTACTCCATCTGATCAAAGTCCACATAACGATCGCCGCGGTTCTGGTTACGTAGGTAGTTAGACTGCATTCCAGAAAACGGGTTATATTCCGTCTTTTTAAACGACAGGCCGCCGGCCGACTGAAATTTATATTTATCTAACTGGATACGTCGTAGCTGGCGAGGCGTCTGCTTACGATAGTTCGTTAAGGGACCCGATAACAAGCGAGTTAATTTACGGAACAACTCAGTATTAGAATTGCGCGGGTTTTTCTTTCTGTCAGCCATTTATTATCCTTTATACAACCATTTAAATGGTTTAATATCTTCCTTTGTATTCTCGTCCATATACTTGTTTGTCTTGTCGTAACCTATCATACCGGCAATCCGAGTATCAAAATTCGTGTTAGTAACAATAATGGAATCAAGAAACGCTTTCTTATATTGTAACTCTCTTTGGTTAACAGTTAAAACAGTATCTTTAACCCAGCACGCTATAGCCATACTCATCATCAGATCGTCGTTATAGCCTCGCATAGCTTTAGCTTTCCCGTTATACCAAATAAACGTTTTGGCCTCACTCACAAAGCGACTCGAATATATATTAAGATGCTTATTCCTAATAAACTCTTCCAGCTTAGCTATTATGAGTGGCTTCGTCTTCGTGGAAGTGGTGAAACCTGCAATAGAGTTAGAAACCAAATCAGCTTCATACTGATCTAAATACTCGTGACTCCCCTTGGTGGAGTAATAAAGATTTGGATATTCCATTTCCACTAGCTTGTCTAACACTGTGAAACCGACTGTTGCGTTTTCTATCACAGCCATACAATTGCCATACTCCCTTGCAGTTGTATTAACTATGTTGGCAAACAAATCGGGAGTTATCTTACCACGATACTCGGCGACTTGTTCCATTGTTTCTAATTTTATTATATGGAAAGTAGAATAATCTTCCCCGTCGCCACGTGCAACGTCCGCAGATAGAAGATAAGAACTATCCTGTTGGTATTCTTCCCAAATCCATAAGTTTCTATCAAACCCAGTCTTATATTTGGGCTCTTTCGTCGTGGTTGTCATCCACGCGATATCATCAGGGTGTAAAACAGTCTCCCCTGATGTATTAAAGTTGCACTCCAATTCCTGCGCAATCTGACGTCTCGACATATTTTTAGTTTCTTTCTCAAACCACTCATCATCGCGATCGGGGTGGACCTCCCATGGTAAAATGGTTGGAAAAAAATCATTATTGCCGGAAGTTGCATCGGTATAGGCCTTGTAAAACCAGTTACCTACACCGTTAGGACTGGACAAAGCAATACAGTCCCCACCAGTAGAAAGAGTAGGATAGAGAGCGGTCCAGATTTCATCCAGACCATCAACGTGTGCAGCCTCATCTATTACCAGAAGAGAGAGCGCTTCAGAACGACCTGCGTCCACACTCGTGGTGGAAGCTTTAATCTGGGATCCATTACTTAATTCGAATGAGGTGCGGTTATCCACAGATATTTCTGCAATTCGAACCCACGGAGGTAATTGCTTGATCATAGCCTTAACTTTCTTCACCAAGTTTGCCGCAGTGCCAAATTTTGTTGCCATAACGAGAATGTTTTTATCTCGGTAAAACAACATTAGCCACACAATGTAAGCCGCTACTATGGTAGAAATTCCCAACTGGCGCGCTTTCAGAATAACGTTAAAGCGGTAATCAACAAAACCCTCTAACAAGCTTGCCTGATAGTCGTAAGTTTTAAACGGTACAAGTCCGCGGACGGGATGAGAAATTTTAGTATAAGTATTTATAAAATATACCGGATCTTTGCCAGATTTGACAATCTCTTTCGTAATTTCTTTTTTGGTCAGTTGATAGCTCATGCATTTTAAACAGTTCTATTTTTGTTCATCTCTTTTACCGATCACATTTTTTGGCTTCAAGGCGTCGGGGAAGGCGTCTTTCCCCAAAAGACCCGTACCTGTAGCTAACCCACTATCGTCCATACCCAAGAATTTCCTAAATGATTCCTCAGGACCTTCCCGACTCGGTTGTTCTATTTCTTCCACGCCGGTGAGGCCACCAATCTTATAGTCTCGGTGAGCCTGAACCCACGTGCGTAGACGAGATATGTTTTGGACGAGCATCTCTGCATCCCCTTCAGCCGTCAAAGATAATGTATTCCCAGTTGTTTTCTTATACTCTGATTTGATAAAGTTGGCTATGTCTTGAATGGTTGATTCAATCTCGCCTTCAAATTTGTTAGTGTCGTGGACCTGTTTAAGTCTAACTTCGGAAGAATACTTAATCCTTAGAATCGGCCCATGAAATGAAACCATAAATCCGTCCATCACCCTCGAATCTATAAGAGGATCACCTTCTTCTCGGTTCAAGCCAAGTTCAATGGGTTGTCCCTTGTCATTGAGAGCCCCATCAAAAGCCTTCTGCGACATTACTGTTGAAATGCCGTTCAATATATCCATTACACTAGCCATTATATTATCCCTCTTTGTTTAAGTAGTCTTCTAGTCTCTTCTCGGATGATTCTATATATATTTTTATTACTCTCTTTCAAAGTTCTATCCTCACGCATCGGTTGACCTACACGGGATGGGAGACCGGGCCCCGTAGGTTCGAGGCCTCGGCGTTGGCGCCACGCACCGGTTCGATGCATCGCGGCCTGGCGGTGGAGGTCGGCGAGGGCCTCTGCAGATCGGGGCGGCCCCAATCGATTGGGCTCGGGTTCGGCTTCAATCCCCATTTTTTCTAACCAATCATTAAATTGCTCGTCTGACCAGTTCTCTGACTCATCTGGTAGGTTCGGCGCTTCGGGCTCATCGGCGTGGCCCAAATCATCAATCTTTAACCACGGCTCCTCTTCTACAGCAACCTCAGGCTGGTCGCCCACCGTTTCCAACTCCTCAGGGTATTCTGCCGGCTCACCCTCCCCTTCTGCTGCGACTGTTTCGTTCGCGGAATCAATAATCTGCTCGATTACTGTGATCACACCCGTCGCGCTGAGGGCGCCGACGGCGAATGGCAAGAACATATTTTTTATCACTTCATCCTTTTGTTTTCCTTGAGAAACCTCAAGTTGTACTTTGTTAATTACATCAGACAACGCTTCCTTAAATTTAGGTGAATCTGGTGCCTTACTATGGTCCACAAAATTTTTGCCTTCTATCGATAATTCCCCCTCCAGCGCGGTCCCATGTTGTCTGAGGGCCCGACGGGCTGTAGCTAGCTCACTCCTCCTAGCTAAAGTGCGTATCTCTTGACTAATCGTCCTAATATCTCCAAGACCCAAATTCATTTGTCTGGGATCTCGGCTAACTCTTCGTCCACTACGAGAAACGTAATTTTCAACAAATTCTCTTGCAATGGCTTCACCTTGCTCCAGCGCCTGCTTTAGCTTATCAGCGGGCCTCCCCTTTGTCAACTGGTGAAAATGCTGTGATATATCCTCGGGGTCGACGTCGACGCTGCGGAGCAGTTCCAGGACTATTTTTCTAAACTCATCAATCTTGGGGGCAATCTGTTTGGGCTTTATGCGAGCTTCGTGTAGAAAATACCGAGGGTCTATTCTTTTCTTGTTTTGCTTAAATTGCACTATTTGGTGCCTCTCTTCATTTTAATCCTGATCTTCTTGGCCTCGTGGATCGATTCATTAATTTTATTGTATTCTCCGTCCTTGACCCGGGTTTTCTTCAAACAATAAGCTCTTGTTCGCGGTTCTTCGATGTCCTTCCCGCTTACTGAATATTTTCCTGAAGCCTTTGATGGTGCCTTTTGGACTGCATAGCAACCGTAACCAGAGGCGCACCCCGGGCATACGCCACTGTTACACCTATGTGCTGGTTTTTCCTCACCTTTTGGAGACGGGCATGGATTTTTTTGCACCGATACGGGCGTTATATTGTCGAGAGCTTCTTGTTCCTCTGCGGCCGCAGGAGTTATAATTATTTTTTTTCTATCACAGTTGGGAGCGTTAGTCACAACTATATGTATGCACGGGTTTTGTGGCAATAGGCCAAAAAACATGCTAGTGGACAGGTTGTCGTTAATGAACTCTTGGATTGCCTCATTAAAGTTACCCGGAACAAGTGAGTCTCTCTCACTCCTAGGGGCATCCTCCAACTCGTCTGCAACTGGTGAGTGACGCGAGAGCCAAGCATTGGGACATGCAAGCTTGTAATGGAGGTCTCCAATTTTGAAATGCCCCGCCTCAGCGTCGAGCATCAAATCAAACTGTTCTCCGATATCGCAGGCAAAATCCTCAGGGTGTAGGTTTAGGGTCTGACGGCCGTCTCCGAGGTCCGCGCCTTTTTTTTTCTCACAACACCCCTGTGGTCGGTCGTGTGTCCCTACCTTATCACCAGATTCAGGGCAGTCGTCCGGTTTGCCAAAGGTGCAACCTCCACGTGGTGGACGTGGGTTTTCTTTGAGACGCGTGGTGGGGGGACGTCCTTCTTCGAGCATGCCTCCCGGGAGAAATTGGCATATGGCTGGATTGTCGAGGAGGGTGCATACCTTTTCAGCTATTTCAACTCCTTTGCCGGAAGCTTCCGGAAACATTGTATAAAGCAGTTCCATTAACTTAAACCCGATCGCTGCAAACCCGGCACCATACGCAGCTACAGTCCCTGAGGTTGCAATTGTACCAACTATAAAAAATGCCAAAGGGTTTACGACAGCGGCTTTTTTACCTTTGGTGGGGAAAGGGTTGTTATGAAATTTTACCCAATCTGAATGATGTTTTTTAGTTAACTCTTTTACTTCTTCAAGCGTTACAGCTTCTGAGCTGTCTAGCAAATCGTTGAATTCCTTAAGGGCTCTCCTGATGGCTCGATAATCCATCTGTTCAATCATGCCAGCTACTTCTTGCCTCAGCCCAACGATAAGTTCTCGGCGCCGGCTTTGCTCAGCTGCGGGGTCAGTGAGAGCTTGAGCCCGGTTAGTCACGGGGCCGCCGGAGGAGGGGGCGGTCAAACTTACTCTTGGTACGGCCCCAGGTGCTAGATCTGCGGCAACCGTATCGATTTGTTGAGTGAGACCTTGGTAATGCGCAGCATGTTTACCCCCCGCTAAGTCGCCGCTCATCTTAGTAATAAGCAGTCTTATAAAGCCTCCCGTGACAGGCTCTTTCTGTGCCAATACCCTAAATAGCTTAGTTAAACCAAGGGACGAAGCGTCTGCCCAACGGAAAAACCAATTTCTCCACGTCCCCTTTGTGATATGTGCAGTCATCGACCGGCGGGGGCGCTTGACTTTCGGCACTTTTATCTTCTTGGTGCGTGGGGAAGTTGACGACGGTATTTCTATTTCACCTCGTTTAACCTGAAATGCTTCTTTATATTTTTCGGATAGCTGCTTCTCGGCCGCAGCGAGGCTTGTTTCGAGTTCACCAATGTTTTCTTTTTTCGCTAGCGCGCGCGCGGCCGGCTTGGGTCTAAGGTCGTGAGGTTCGAATCCGCTGGGGCGTGGGGTGTGCCCTGTAATAACCGGATCCATGGCATCCCATGCTTCGTCGTATATTTTTTCCAAGTCTTTGACCTGCTTTTCTATTGATTTTTTAAGCTTCTTAATCACTTTTTCAAAGCTCTTAATCTCTTTTTTGGATTTTTTTACGAAGTCTGCGATAGCTTTTATTTGTTCAGGTTTAAATCTTGCCTCAGTGATCACAGTCTCGTGTTCAACTGTTTCGTGCAAGAAATAACGAGGATCTATTCTTTTTTTATTTTTTTGACGATACATCTTTATGAGGTCTCCATCCTTCTTCCACCCATCTATCTTCTCGGTCTTCTACCCACTTTATATAACACGAATAACAACATTCGTATTTATCCATATACAAGTCGTCTTTTATCTCAAACGAGTATACGTCACACACAGGACAGTTCCTGGTGTTATCCTTATTAAGTAGTTGTTTTGAGACTAAAAAACCATTTGTTTCCACCTTTTGAGTCTGGTCTTTCTTCTTAATATCTTTTTTATATTGTTTTTTTAATTGTTCGAGATACTCTTTCTCTTTGGCCTCGTCCCAATTTGCCTTTGGATTCTGAATTGCTTCCTCACCATACTTCTGCTTGATAGCTTTTTCGATTGCTGCGATTTGGTTAAGATCTTTTTTCATTAGGTCGACTCATCAAATTCGATCACAACAGTTACCGCAACATAATCTAGTGGGTCCGTCGAGTCTAAATTAAGATGTAAAACGTCTCCTTTGCTAAACGTGTTTGCAGAGAACGTACCTGTGTAAGTGACGTTAAATGCTGCCATATTTACAGTTTGAGTTTCCATGGCGGTCTCATCATTGTTTTTGTGTACCCCGATAACTGTACTGCCCGGGACGTCGCCGCCGCCATTGGAAAGGACTAAAACTGTTATAAACTTCCCGTCGTACGGTGCAATCATACTGCTAGCCATTGTGCGCAAACCCCCGGCTAAAACTGACTGGGTTTTAGTATATCGTACCCAGGGTATATAGTAACCACCACTAGGAGCAGCGGAGGGCGAGTTGGCGTATAACGCGAAGATATGATTTTTTAAATCTCCGCCGCCGACGCCGATCTCTGTTCCGGCACTATCCTTATAAAAAAGTTTTGTGGTACCCGAGTCATCTTTAGCATATAAAACGACCTCTTGAGCATTGGAACGAATACTAGGTGCTGTTGCTTGCTCAGAAAGATAAAGATAATTGTTTGTGACATCACGTATGAACTGTCGTAGTCTACTAACAGTCCAGCCAACAAGTGAACTTCCCATCAGTCAACTACCTTGACCGACGCGTAGAAGATCGCGACTGAGGTAACAATACCAGTAATAATACCACCAGCAAACCACCAATGATTATGTCGGTTTGGGCGGTCAAGAGCAATCTTGTTAAGTCTCTGAATTTCCTCATCTTTTATTCCTATAATAGCGTCTCTTTCCATGCGAAGAGTTTCGAGACGAACCTGTGCGGTATTTATAAGTAACTCACACTTTACTTTTTCTTTTTTTTCCACATACTGTTTAGCTAGTTCACACTGGTTAGAGACGCTCTCTTTCTCCGCGATCGTATGGGCTACAGCCGCCGGATTCAATAGGGTTCCGGCAAACGGTGCCTTCTGTTCCTTTACTAATGTCACGACCCGTGGCGCTGTCTGCGCATGAGCCGTGGTGGCAACTATAAAAAAAAAGAATGAAATTAAAATTATTTTAACCTTCTTCATAGTGAATTCCGAATGTTAAGCTTAAAAGCTGAGTCAGATGTTCTGGTGTATCGTGGTGTTCCTCGATCAACTTTTTGATCCGCTTCTTTTTGTGTTTATCTAATTGCTTATTGGCTTCTTCATAGCCAGCCTCGACCTGCTCAATAACCTTATTATATCTTCGTATGATCTCATCACGTTTCTCAAGTTCTTCTGTGTGTGTTTTGTTTAAAACAGCAATTTGCTTTTTATAACTGTCTTTGGAAACTTCTAACACTCTTAAAACATTACCATCATTTCTACGGAAAATTATAGCCATAGCTAATGTGTAAGCTACTAAAGCTGGAATGTACCAATAAACTTTGAACCACACCCATATTTTTTCTGATATGTGCTTGAAAAGCGCCCAACTCAACTGCCGTGTTTCCACGCCACAGCGGCGTCGACGAACGCCTGGGTACCAACATATGCGAGAGCAATTGCCACCCACTGGTCTCCATTGATGTCTCCATGAGCTAGTAAGCCCGTTGCAACTGCCCATACTAATAATTTTCTACTGGAATATTTTGATATTGCTGTATCGAGTAAACCTTTTGCGTCTTGTATCGTCATTCCTCTATTTCTCCTTCTTCTTCTTGTCCTTCTTCTTGTTCTTCGATCTCTATAATCATCCCTAACTCCTCATCAGTAGATATGAAATCTTCAAACGTATTGTACAACAGCTCTGCCAAACTTTGAGCTTGCGACAATCTCTCATCTTCAATCCAATAAGGATCCTCTGCCACACCTGTATAGTCCTGTATCCCCTTACTTGTTTTTACATCCACCGTCCATCCATTATTCCATCGTGTAATTGTATAAACATCTTTCATATCTTGTGATCCTATATGTTAACGTGGGCAAACCCATCTTTTTTTTCAATGACGATTTGGCTATCCACGGAATCCTTAAGGGAATCAAGATGCGAAATTAATAAAACAGTATCAAAGTATGATTTAACTAAGTCCAAGATTCTAACAAAGCCCTCCATATTTTCCTCATCCAAAGACGTGCCAGGTTCGTCTAATATAAATAGATTGGGTTTTGGTAAAGTCGAAACATTTAATAAAGCTAGACGAATTGCCATAGCTGCAATGGATTTTTCAGCCCCTGAACCCATTTCCAATGGTCTAGAATCATGTTGCGGGTGTTTAATGAGTATATTTAGGCGATTTCCTTCTTCTTCAAAAAATGCTTCGAAATCAACAACGTTAGCTAGCACTTTTGCAATTTCCTCATTAATGATTGGCAGTCGTTTTTTGATTACATCATAAGAAATACCGTTAGGGTGCATACACCGCATGAAAAGATCATAAGATTCATATTCTTCACGCAAAGATTGTAATTCCGTTTGTTGTTTACAAATGTTCGTCACCCTTTCTACAAATCCCCCGTGAGAAATCAACAGCTTATTCATGCTTTCACTACAAACCAGCACATCGTTCTCTGTTTGTTGGATACGCTCTTCGAACTCGCCACGTTCACTAAGCAACTCAGCATAATTTTCAATAGCCTCCTTATTATTGTCATATATTTCTTTTTTATTTTTAAGTTCTTTTATATGATTTTTTAAGGTTATAATTTGATTGTTGTTTTTCTCTACTTTAAGCTCACACTGCGCTATTTCATTAGCTGTCAAATCACGTCTTTCAACAACTTGCTCGTATTTAGCAAGATGCTCTTGTATTTTTTTCACGTCATAAGTAACTAGCTCATTATTGAATGACAGGAGGGAACTATTGCTCTTTTCCAGGTACCTTAGAGTGGTAGGAAGCTCAAGCTTTGAAGAGTAGGCATCCTTAATAAACTTACAGTGAGAGTATTCTTCTCCACACGGAACTTCTGATAATAGGCCCACCTTCTTTTCATGAGAAGCCTTCACACTTTTAATATTCTCGATATCAAGTTTTATATCCCCAGATTGCGCCAGTAGATCGTTGATTTGTCTATCCTTATCTCGGTATGACTGGATATCGAAAGTCTCTGTAAAGCTCAAGATCTTCTGGTATAGTTTTCTTTTAGAGTCACAATCCTTTTCTATATTTTTATTCTCCTCGCTTAGGACTTTCAATTTTTCCTTGCTGGAACCGATCGAATCATTGACTGCGACAATATCGATAATTTCAGTCGGTACAGATCTGATCTTGCCCTCCACAGCTTGCAGCCCACCTCTTTGTACCTCTAGCTGTAACTCGAAATTGTAACATTGTTTCTTCTTTTCTTCCGCCAATGCCTCGTTAACATCAAGCTTGGCTGTTGCCTCTTCTAATTCGGCTTCAAAATCTCGGTTTTCGACTCTCCTGATAGCTCCCTTTAATTCTGCAGCTTCTTCCTTAGCGATCCTAAATTTCTTTTCAAACAGTTCTAGATCTAAAAATTTGGCCAGAATCTCCTTTCTCCTTGTAGAGCCCTCGCTAATAAAAGAGAGGGCACCATGCTGGCTAGCCATTGAGGTGAGTAAAAAATCTTCAAGAGTGCCGAAGACTTTTCTAATATTTTTATCTGTATCGTTGCGACTTAACCCGTTAGTGCTCACCACCTGTCCAAGTTCATCAACATACTTAAAATTTAGATCTGTCTTTGCTTCAAGTGTCTCCTCTCCTTTAAGTTTTTTAACATACTTTTCAGATTGTCTCTCCACGCTATAAACGCGACCATCGACCAAGATCTCTACTTTACCTTTCCCCATGCTCCTATTTTGATTGATAATATTAAGATTTTTTCGTGAATTCTTTGAAGTAGAATTAAATAAGGTAAATAAGAGGCTATCAATGATACTAGACTTTCCAGAAAAGTTTTTACCGAGAACGCCGACTACACCATTAAGATGCTTAAATTCTATTTTGTTGTCTTCACCATAATTAAATAAATTATCCCACTCAAGAGAGAGAAGCTTCCAATTTACGTTTCTCGCTACTTCTTCATCTTTTTCAATACTAGTGTTGTATTTCGTATTGAGATTGTGGACTCTCTGTAGGACTTTAGAATCAGCTTGGTAATCCTTTAGATATTCTTCAATCAGTTCTTCCTGTACGGCCAGATCTCGTAAGTCTTCTTTAAAAATACTATTGGTAAGTTCTTCTACGGTACCGCGCTGGCCGGCGGCCCTATTTAAAAAAGTAACTACTTCAGGTTTAAATCTTTTTTTGGCAACATCTGCCGCTTTCCGAATAGAGTCTAATGGTAAATTGTTATTGGAGACCAATCGGAGGCGCGCTCCGGCGGGGATCTTGGTACCTCTAGGGATTTTGCCCTTGGAACTTAACTCGATAGTAAGAAAAGGTTTGGGGTTCTTAAGTTCTAAGTGGCGTACCACAAAGTTCTCTTTGTCCTCAATTTCCCAAATTAAAAACCCCTTATCATTGGTCTCACCATGATTTTGCTGAATGGTAGAACCACAATAGCGAATTTTCCCGCTAGCGTCAAGTTCTTGACGCTTGTGGATGTCTCCCAACATGGCGTAATCAAAGCCACTAAAAATATTTAAATCATCCTCACCATTTTCCATTGTCCAACCTAGATCGGTCTGGCTCCTGGAGATTGATCCGTGATAAAGAGCGATATTGATCGCGTCTTCGTCAGTGGGCTGTTGCCAGTTATCACGATCAAATACTGAAAGAACGTTAAGTACAAAGTTCTCTTCTAGGGGCGTCTCTCCCGAACCTTTTAACAGGTGAAGGTACGGGTGCCGGAGTGCTTCTACAATAGGTGTGAGAGCGTCCTGGCGGCTGCTATTCTTGAGGTTTCCATCATGGTTGCCAAGGATGATATAAGTGGGCGCAATATCTGCCAAACTTCTGAAAAAATTTGTGCACATATCAACGAACTCTGGAGATATTTGTGTTTTTGTGTGGGCGATATCGCCACAATGGACAATATAATCTACTTTTTCTTCTCTAAGTCTTTCATATAATTGTGAAAAGACCTCCCTATATTCCTTGTGATACTTAAGGTTACGGATATGGGTATCCGCAATATGCGCGAATTTCATGCAACTGCTCCTATTCAAATAACGCTTGTGAAATTAATTCAAGTTCCGACTCAAGTGGGACTGTCTCTTCAAGTAGACTAGTAAACTCTTCTTTCGTCATCTCTCCTACATCATTGTACTCCTTTAAATCAATTTTGTAAAGCTCTACCCCATACTCCATTAGGCGGCGGGCGATATATGCCGCCTTATCTCTGGCATCACTGTCGAGTGCTAGGTATACCGGTGGACTATTTTGCACGATAGCTTGAAATAATTTACTGTCTTCTCTCAAAGACGAGCCTAATAACGGGATTGAGTTTGCGCCGCTTTTAATCGCGTCGAAGGCGCCCTCAACTAAAATTATTGGTTTATTCCATTCTATCCACATTTCATTGAAAACAATATCGCGGTGGGTTGGCGGGTTTTTATATTTAGGCCATTGGTTGGTGTATGTACGAGCAACAAAAAAATTAATTTTCCCATCCATGTTAAAAGACGGAATTATAATTCGCCCGATATAGTCTCCTTGTGGGCAATAACCTATCTTCCAATAAAGAATATCTTCTTTAGTGATCCCTCGCTTCTTTAAGTATTTTAATGGGAAAATAGCTGAACGTGGTAAACTCTTGTTTGCAAGAGATACAAACTCTTTAGGAAGCGTTGTGGTAGTTTCAGGTTGTTCTGGCTTTGAAGCGAACAAATTAGCTGAAAAGTCACCAATATCTATATCTCCATCCAGTTCTTGCCAATCACTTCTTTGTTGTCGAGTCCCAAGTTTTTTAATAACTCGATATAACCTGGGCGTGGCCCAGTTACATACCCAGCATTTTGCACCCTTGCTTAAGTTTACGGAGAATTTTGGCTTGTGGTGTTTGCAGAACGGACAGTGGAATAGATATTCCTCGCTAGATCTTCGAGGAGTTCCAAGGATTTCTATAAGAATTTTTAACTTTTTCTCTAACACCTTATTAGTATAGTAGAAAGAAGAGTCCTTGTCAATGTTTTTTTATCTTATGATCCCTAGATTTTAGTCTCTTTTTAAACACTGACTGGCGAGTTTCAAGCTGTTCCAATCTTGTGTCTATTAGATCAAATTGCATACGAGTGGTGTACACAAAGCCACTCAACATCGCTACGATACCCCCAAGAGTAATTAAAGTTTTTACATCAAGTTCAATCTTCACTTTATAGACCTCTTCATTTAGAATGTTTATCAGCGACGGAAGCGGCAGCGAAAGCATCGGGTTTTATCTTACAGTCAAATCCACTGCCCATTACATAGCCAATGACCATCTTCGCTAAATTGCTGGTCGCCTCATTTTTATCTGTATTGCTGACGTCGACATGGAGTTCGATTTTGATATCTGGTATCTCTTCAACGATGTGAGTTGCAATGTCAATTGTTTGTTCAGCCTCCGCTAAAATTCTGACGGCTAAAATACGGTAAGCCTCGGGCTTGAGTTTTCTTCGGTTAACGAAATATCGGCCGCCTCTCTGACCTTCTGCCCCATGTAGAATAAGAGCAGAGCTCAACACAACACCCGTATTATAAAACTGGCTGTCGGAACCAACATATAGCGTCCCATCGTTCAGGTGGTGCTTCTTGATGTCTCCCACTATCTGCTCGTAACTTGCTGGCGCGCCCTTACCGTCGAACCAATCGGTGAGGAGGCTCACTTAATAATCCAGTCCCACCGGGCGCCTAGATAATTTAGTTTCCGAGGCTTTTTGTTTTCAAAGAGAGAGGATAAGTCTTCCGCCGGTGGGTTCTCGGGGAGCCCGAAAGGGCGCTCCCTGGGGCCGGAAGCCCATGTGGATGGTTTGTCTGGATCTTCACCAGAATGATGACCGCCGGCTTTGAGTGCTTCTTCATAAGAGTTGTGAAGGACTTCAGCATGTTCTTGCTGTATTTCATCCATTTCGTTAAAGGACCCCTGCACTAGATCTCGCGCTGAGAATTCACCTGCCTCTACTGCTAGCACTAAGGATGGGCCCATTTTGAAATCTTTGCCGACGCGTCGCAGGGCCCCGAGGGTTTTATGATGGAATGCCGTGGTGGGATGATTGTCTATATCTAGCCGAACCGGTAGAAGACCAAGCTTTCTCATTTTATGTTCCCATTCAATCTTGGCATTGCTTAATTCCATAAGGGTGCCGTTGGCATAAGAGTGGATGATATACTCTGTAATTATTGGGAGGCCTTCCTCTTTCAAACTAATAATGGTCTCTCGCAAATCAGTTTGTGTTGACGGGTTGAACAGCCACTCATCGTCGCGTAATCCTATATAAGAGATCAAACTCGCAATAAACTCTTGGGTCACTTTAAATTTCGGATCAGGATGTACCTCGGTAATGAGGCTCTTAACCAGATCACGTATTTCCCTTTGTTGTACTTGTTGTTCTCTGCGATCAATCTTTTTCTTTGTGTGAGTGTTTGGTAATACTTCAACCAATTTAAGATTTTGATCAGGATCCCGTTTTGTAAAAAAAACTGCTTGTACTGGCTCTGAAGGATGGATATGACCGGTACCTAGATCATCAACAACCCCTCCAATTCCGAGTTTCCGCATCATTATGTTCCACCGGATTGGATCTTCATGGGCTGCAGCACGAACGATGCCCCATAAATATGCTGAGTTAGTTTTAGTATATGAGCCCTTGAGGGCAGAGGTCATATATTGATCTGTCTCATGTTCTGTTTGACGGACGATCGGAAGGTCGCGAGGGTGTGGGGTTTCCCCTGGTGCATATGGCTGGGAGCGCCATGGCGGCCGGGGCTGCTGCCATTGATGGTTTGCTTTCCTCAAAAAATCAAGAGGAGGATCGTAAGGCCTCGGGTCGGCCCCACCTAAGTCACCGAAGTGTTGTCGGCGCTTTTTTTCCCACTTACGGCCGCGTTTGTACCTCGCCTCCCTTTCGGATTCAAGCATCTCGTCTGAGAAAAGCTTCTGAATATACTCTTTGTATTCATCGTCAGGGATATCTTGCGAAGTGTATATTAGAGGAAGTTCTTCCATCACTTTAAATAACAGGATGTAAGGTTCATTTTGAGCAAATGGCAGTGTCCCGTCTGCAAGTTGCCTAAAGATACTCTGGTTGAGGGGATAGGAATATATCCCATATGGAGTGTTATATTGGGAAGACGGGTTGACGCCAAACTTGAACTGGGGACCATGTTTTGACTGGCGATTCGGTGCTGTTACTGATTTTGCCGGGCCTAACTTTTTATCGGTGTATGTGTTTACCGCTCCCTTCATTCCCTTTTTTACTGCAGTTACGTCCCGTTCTTTAACCCCACCAAAGTGAATAAAATGAGTTGCTTTCTCGTCATCAGGAGTAACGTATTGTTTCAAGACATCGAGAGTCCCCCCCATTTCTCCTGATTCCAGTGGATAAGGACCTTCAAGTCCTTCTTCCTTCCAGCGAGTGGCCATTTCATCAATTTTACACTTGGGTTTTGTTTTAAAATGGATTTTCATAGCTATAAGCATCTCTCACAGTCCAACAGACTGTAACAGGTCCGCAAACATTGTTGTCTGGCCTTTTTATGGTATACTTCGTTAGCGATAACGCTGCATTTCTTTGCCCGGGCATAGTCGCCGTTATCACGTACACATTTACATCTTTTTGGATCATTTTTTGCAAAAGCGCTGCAATCTACAGTGGCGCATGCAGAAAGAATAGCTATCATCAAAGCTATCCCTCCCCACTGTAAGAACTTTATCATACATTAATTAGTTCCCACTTTGCCATTTCTTCAATCCAGCGCGAGCAATAATAATGGAATCAGATCGATCCCATGAGCCAGGTTTTGGGTTCCCATGCTTAGTATATTCAACACTAAATTTTGGCTCGTTGTCTAGAAGATATTGCAAAACCACCTCTTTGGCCTTTTTGCCTCGTTCAATCTTGATCCCACATAGCTTACGCGCAGAACTTGCTCCAACAAACTCAGGCTCATTACCAAAAAGTTTAAAACAAATAAAACTCACAATACCATTAAATTTAGATAAAGTAGATAAAGTTTTAGCAGAAGAAAACCCGGACTTAAACGTCTGGAGGGACTCTTCCACATATACCCTCTCTATAGTAAACTTTCGATTTATTTTGAGGTCCCTCAATTTACCTTCGATAAACGAAGCTTTTTGCCATAAGTTCATAAACTTCTTTTTGTTCCTGGTGTCCCAAGCTTCACAAAATAGTATTTCTCCACCCTTGTCAACGACGGTGGCACCCGTTATTGAAGTGGACACATCTAGTCCTAATATCATATATCTAATTTTAACTTAAAAGTGAACTCTCGTTTATGTGTTTTTTTAACTGGGGTTGCAAGTTTGGCAAAACCAAGTACGTTTTTAAACTCATCATAAATTGCTATTCTACTGATAAAGGTAATTTTCTCAAAACTTTCATCATAATCTTTGAACGAGCTACTCACTATGTTCTTAATTGGGACACTGCTAGGCTCTGCATATTGATATCCGTTTATAAGAGGGGTTGTTGAAGAGGTTACATCTTTATATGTAACGTTATTGGAATGATTTAATTCATTACGTGGCGCAGTCGCAAACATGGTGAGGTTAGGAACAACTGTGGTACCCTCAAATTCCATATAATAACTAGATGATGGAGTTAAGATCGTCGGAGTACTGCCGCCGGCGCCGTCGGAGTAAATAGACGACGACTGAATGGTACTTGCAAAATATTTCCACTGCGGGTTTCTCAAAGTAACAGAGTCCAAGTAGTACTCTTGATGATTATCATCCAAATTCCAACTTCCAGTTAAAAATACAAAACCCTCATTATACAGGACGACACCTGCCACACTCCCTGAGCCCATCGCCAAACGACCTGCATCCGTGTCAGATAGTTCTTGGTTGCTACCTGTAACTTGAATCAGTTCCCCATTTTTGCCGACATCACGAAGTTCGCCGGCCAAGGTTCCAGAAATAAAATATTGGAGTTTTACGGATCCCTTCTTTATAGATGAGCCATAGAATATTGAAGGGATGCTTATCAACCCCACTTCTTGTTGCGCTTTATCCCAGTGTAAACCCCCCACATCTTTAGCGTCACCCATTGAGGAAGAAAAGGCATAATGTGGGCTCCATTTCACATAATAATTTAAAGTGTTCTTTAATGAGTTAATGTAGTTGGCATATTGATCTTTGTTCGCTGGAGTTGTACTCTGAAAGAACGCCTTAGAAATTGATGCAGATAAGCGGTAATCTGCGGTCATCAACGATCCCATATCAAATTGACTAAAATCCGAAGTGGAGACTGTAGCGAAAGCGCCTTGGGTGCTATCCTTTGTGAGGAAGGGGTAGATCACAGAAGTGTCTAGTGGGCGGTCATCAGTCACGGCGTTGGACGCCGGCACGGCGCCGTCCCAGACATAAGGTTCAAGAGGTGGAATAGTTAAATTGTATACATTTGTACCAGTCATCTGGATGTCTGTTACCCGTCGGTCAACATTATATTCATACAAAGAAATATTGCCGGGGGGGACACCAGGGATGCTAGAAGTAAACGCTCCTGAAAAATGGGGTTCACTGTTGATATAAACATTACCACCATATATGTGGAAGTTGTAGCTTGGGTGCGTTTTTAAGGCATTAGCTAGTATATCGCCATCGGTGAATTTATAATATGCCATTTCATTTAATAATCTAGCCGCACCCTCAAAGTCAGTTCAGTATTAGGATCCTTCTTTAAGGGTTCCGAGATCTTCGCCATGGCGAGCATCTCGTTATCCGAAGAATAAAGACCAATAGTTGTTATATAGGATACCGGAAGATCAGTAGCATTATTTTTTACAACCAATTTACTAGAACTTAAGTACGTAGGGTTCGAACTATAATTAAATTCATTATGGTTAGCTCTACAAAAATAAATTGTCGAGTTTAATTCAGTGGTGTTATTAAAGCTAATATTCGCCAATCTGTTTCTAAACCCATCACATGCTCCAGAAATGGATTGGGACGCGAAGCACTCCCACGACGTCATGGAAGCTGTGGCGAGAGAGCCGAAATATGTTCCATACCCATCAGGAGCGGGCTCGCCAGCCGAGCCGGCGCCGTCCGGTTCATCGCGAATATCACTCGTTATGCTTCCAGGAGAGCCAAAAACACTAGATGTGATGACAGCTACCCCCGCTTGGTAGTAAATCAAGCCCACACCAGAATTTGGGTTTGCGGCGGCGGAGGAAGTATATAATATTCCATACTCACCCGCTGGCGAATTTACCTTATAATTGCTGGCGGCTCCATGATCAGCAATTACTAATTGATTTGCGGCGCCGGTAGGGAAGTTTACGAGGGCGCCCGTTAACAAAGTGACAGAGAAGCTACCCTTCTTGATTTCATCTTTTTGCAACATACGAGCGAAACTCAGGAAGAAGGATTCCTCGTAACCTTGGGACCCGGCGGCAAGGTTTCCGTCGCGGTCGGGGCCTCGAATGGTACCAGTAGCGTTGTAGCCATTCAAAATCTGTGAAAATTGATTGTATATATTGATCTTTTTCTCTTGTTGAGTGACCAACGCAGGTTCAGAAGAGGAGAGGGGAGAACTAGCAGAAAATCCACACGTGATATCGAAAATATGATTTGCAGAAGAACTCAAGTAAGGATAATCATAAACAGACTGGAACATTCCGTGAGCATAATTTTTAATATTTGTTTCTGTATTCGTAATATACGTACCGGAAACTATAGTTCCTGTAACAGGTATTGCTTCGTGTAGAAGGGTCCTCGTATTCGTAACATCATTATTTAAAAAATTCTTAAACGTAGTAGCCATATTTTATTCCTATCCAATTATTATGCATTATAAACTTTAATATATCTAACTGGTACATCAATTCTATATCCTGTCTGACCACCTGAAACTCTAACATAGGCATCGATAAATCTTAACCCAGTGTAGGCCCCTCCTGCTGTTGATTGTACAGCAGTGGCCAGTGCAGTGGTAATATCTGTTGAGCCTAATTTTGTAAAAAGGTAATCGCTTGTTTGGAGTTCAACAGAGGGTTTTACACTAAACTCTATTCTAGTGCCTCTAGGGCCCGCAATGGGGGAATCAGTTGTGCTGCTGCCAAGATTACTTTTGATAAAAGCAGCAGTGCCGGCGCCTTGGGTTATGAAGTAGCTAGCGATACTATCATCGTCTATAAAAGATACTGGCGCGGCGGTACCGCCCATAGTAACCATAATTCCCAAGCTATTATCCATTTCCACAATATATTGGTTTTCGGTCAAATCTCCCTCCAGGGTGAAGGTTGCAGGAATCTCATTTGTGTTGAGACCCTGGTCCACTACTATACCCCACGAAGGATTCGTAGGGTTGTCTCCTTGAATGATACCATTGGTATTTGCAAGACCACCATTGACCAACGCTGTGGTAGTATTCGAATCCACACTAACCACCCACGCGCCCACGTCAGCTTGCTTGGCACGGCCGGGGCCCGAGAGTTCATTCATCATCATAACAGGCAAATAAAGTAGATTAGTCCTAGGAATCGTTATCAATTTAGATTTTAAGAATGATGTGTTATTTGTGAACGCCTCCAATATTGGCGTGAGCATGATATCTAAATCATAATATGCAGACCCGCTAACGTTGTTTTTATCATAGAGTCCGTAATTGATTTCATCATCGCCTAACGCAAACTTGGAAATTTTAAATGACCCATCGCCGCGTGCAAGACGCATGCGGCCTGTGTCGGTTAAGACCGCGTCTAAAATAATATCTCCAGAATTGTCTAAGAAAGCCATGCTATCACTCCAATATAATTAGGTTTTATATATTAAATAGTCCTTTTTTAATTAAAAGCTTATTCATTTTGTTCATATTTCATGTTAAGAACCAAATTTAAATCCACTTTCCTTCCCGTAGAACGGGAGGTTAACCGTACCTTGAAGCCAGTTCTATTAGAATCTGTCCCCCAGATGCTGGGGGTGACCTCTCCCATATCCCCCGTGGTCGGGTTAGGAGCGGTCGCTCCTTTTTCTGTAGCACCGAATTTCTTACTCAATATTTGGTGAGCAATTCCGGGCTCGATATGAATATAACGCCTCATATCCCTAGCTAATTTTTTTTGATGTCCACGAACAGCTAAATCAACCACCTTTATACTGGGGAAAATAATGCCATCGTTACTTATCATCTCAACCTCATAGATAGCTGTTGGATTGGAGACCTTCATATGATAATCCACCGTGCGTCCAATATAATAATATTTCTTATTAGGTTCGATAACATCTACAACCCCAGCTGAGTCTCCACGATGGCCGTCTACTGTTGTAGAAATAGGGCTTTGTGATATTTGTTGTCCGCCAAAATCTTCGAATGTGTATGGTTGTTCAGACAAGCGGTATATCTGGAACTCATGTGCTAAATCGTCTCCCGAAAAGCGCACCTTTCCTTTCTTTTCATCAGTGTCTATTCTGTCTTCGTTGCCCTGAGCGATCAATATCTCTTCAAACAAATCTATATCACTATTTTCTACAATAACAGGGCGCTGCCAATATTCGTTGAAAGCATTGTTGATGTTTATCAGTATCTTTCTATCATTCCCTTTGAATGGGATGAAGGTAAGTTCAGGCGGAGCAGGCGGATCGTCTTCTACGCGAATAGTTGTTGTAAATGCAGGATTTCCCCCTTCAAGGGGAACTTCCACGATCTTGTAATAAGGTTGGACCTTAGCGTCGATTCTTGCGTAGCCACCATAACCGCGGCCGCGGGGGGCGAAGCCGATGGCAGTTTCCCATAGACCATACATCCGAGCGTCACGGAACATCTGCGCCGGTTCGTGGAATGTTACGCTGGCGCCGTAAACTAAAACTACCTGTTTAATTTTATAATCATATCTTTTGTTATATTTTACCTGTGTGTCAATGTAATTTATAACATTTAATTCTTCAGAGTTATCATTAGGAATATATACTTCTGAAATCTGGAGGTTACTGCCATGCTCATATTTACATATCTTGTATGCTAGAACTTCAGTTTTAGCTGGCTTGCACCTCATTATATCAAAAAAGGATCTCCGATTTACCTCGTACCTAGTCTCAATTTGGGACTTGATCGCCAAAGAGTCCACCACAAGAGGTATACGGCCCCAACCGGGTTGGCTATCCGGGGCGGCATCTTGGGCTTGATAACGCATCCAACCCCCTTCCTCTGTGTTACGTTGAAGGATAGCTGGGTCGAAAAGATCTTTAAGAATACCTGAAGGATTAAAATCCTTGTTCAAGTAATACGGAGTATCTCCCAATGTGTAAGAAGAATCAATTTTTGATTCGCTACCAACTTGGGTCCTTTGAACGTAGTTCATGGGAGTCTTCCTTGGAGTAAAACTAGTATCGGTAGTATACAAGGACTCTAAAAATAGAGCTTGGCGCCCTCGTTGAGAAAGAATCGCACCAACAGGGGTATCTTCGGGGGTTGGGAATGATATATGAGTGTACATTGGAAATAAGTTTCTTTTATCAGTGGCCTCTTTCATTAAAGATCCCAAATTCCGTGTTTCAAACACACTATTGTCAAACCTCTTAATCAGATAGGCTACATTCCCAGCGTGAGTAGGGCTGGGGTTGGGCACCACTCCTTCAGGGAATAGTTGTTCAGCCGGGGAGACGCTAACTCCATCTCCTACAAGATAGGCGTCAGGAGCACGGGGAGGGTCTTCTTCGCCAGTCCACGCCAAAGCCCACTTCTTATAATACTGGCCCTCGTCAGCTTCTCCTACTTTGGTATTTTTGTAACGCGGGTCGTTGACAGGTACTCCGTCCTCTTTGCCCTCATATAATACGTCCTTGAAGACTCCTTCAATAGAGCCGGCTAATGTTATCAATTGGTTGTATAGGGTGGTAGACCACCATGGTTTGACAGCAGCGGGGGCGTCGTCGGGGGGAGGTTCACCTGGCTGTGGTATATTCTCAAAAAGAGGCACACCATTTGTAATTGTGGAACGAGCTTGGCTCCTAGCCTCGGACAAAAAAGCATATACATTGGGTAATAAGTTTTCGTTAATGTAAGATTTTTTTGATGTTCGCTCATATTCACGCATTAAGAAGCTGTATTCGGGCTTAATCTTGTAATAATACGGAGCGTTATTATCGCTCATATTTAACATATTTAATTCCTTAACGGAAAAAGCTGTTTTTGCTTCGAATGTGTAATCCACAAAGCTAGGAGGCATCGTCGATAACCCAAAGTTGTTTAGCACGTATTTTAGGCGGTCGCCGGCGTGTTTGGCAGTTGGAGATGAGCCGATTACACGCAACTCCAATTTAAAAAAGCCGGGATCCTCTTCGCCTGGGAGCGCGTAGTTTACTATTCCGGTGGAGGTGGTGTGTTTGGCGTGCGCGTGGCCGGTTGGGATAGCAGTAATTTCTGTATGATATTCCCCGCCCGGGTTTCTCTCAATCCTGTCCACTAAGCCGTCGGGAAGTGTGGGATCGCGTTTGCCGCGGGTTGGGTACCACCACATACCATCTGATTGTCTACCGCCGTCTGGGCCGACGGGGCCCGTGCTATATATTTCATAAGCCGGTAAACCCAGCTTCGAAGCTTCAATCAAGTTTGAAGAGCCTTTCTGATTACGGACAAAATAACTACCGCAGTAATCCCTAAAAGGATGGATTTGGGAATCCGTGGAGTCAACGTTTTCTTTGGAAATTTCTATCCCGTAAAATAATACTTTTTTGCTGATAGCCATATTATAAAATGCCTGTCTCTATATACTTTGGTTCTACATTAGCTGGTGTCTGTACAGAAGATACTACGTCAGCCACAGCCGGGTTCAATATCGGATTCTTTGTTTCATCAGTTACACTCTGACCACGAATCATGAATATTTTATCAAATACTGGCATCTCTAAGTAGTTAGGATGCCCAACTTGTATGGTGCTGTGTTGATATGGGATAAGCCGACACACGATATTTGACTGCAGGTCTTCGGGTGCTATTTTTTTCCACTTTGGTTTGTCTAACAGTAACTCTCCATACGCATTCATTTCGTACCCATCTAAAACTTGTACTTCAACAACTCTGTTTATATGGATGTCCATTAAACCAGAAAAGCTGGGGTTTTGGAAATTATTTCCCACTGTGTTTAAGAGGTTTGCGGCGGTAGCAGCGCGGGTGTTGGGCCTATGAAGCATTTTTACCTGTGTGGGTAAAAGTTTGTAATTATTATAGCTAAAAGAATGGGCATATTTATTCTTCGTTTCAGGGGAATTTAACAACATATTTAATTTTGTAGGAGTCAGATAGGGCGCTTCCACATCCAGTGTAGCACCAAATACCTGCACACATTTCATCTGACTTGGAATTCGATAAGTCTGTTTAACCGTATTTTGGCTCATCCCTTTTGTATTTTTTGAAGTATCATCTAGATTGGACGATGCACCAACCTCGGCGTTAAACCCGTCGTCGACACCTAGCAGATTTGTAGCTAATACTTTTTTTTGCTTTTCTTCTTCCAGAAACTCTATATCATAGATCCCTTTTGTTACTCTTCCTAACAAAGCATTATGGGAGTCCTTTGTATAAATAGTACAATTTCGTAATTCCATATTGGTTCGGAGAGAAGATTTTATTTCTTGGGCGCCCCTCACGAGAGCGTTAAGAGTAATAGACGGAAATGTGTATTTACCATAGTCTGCTGGATTGACTGCCGGAATGGGGTTGATTTTCTTCATACTGTTCAAAGTTCTAATACGAGAAACCAGCAGCTGATATTCTCCGATAGTTTGAACAAATTGAGGTGTTGGCGCTTCTAAATCATATCTATGCTCAAATATAATTAAATCTTTTCTTTCAAAAATATTGGTTGACACTTTCTTCCCAGCCCCGGTTTGGGACAAGGATATTATACGTGGGGATAGGTAAGAATATTCCTGGTCAGAGACGAAGTCTAACACACGGGAAGGCGTATCACTTCCATCATAAAAGCATTTGTTTATTTCTTCCTGTATAGTACTCCTATAAAATTCCGCACTGATCTCTCGAATTCCACGGGGAGTCGCGCCGGAGGCAAGCCCTTCATCTGGAACCATATAATAATAACCGTTTCCAGAAGGCATTGTCGTATTGATAACAGTCGAAGCGAAATCGCTCAGATAAAACATTTTGTTTGTCTTTTTCCCGGGTGAAGTTTTTTGGGGCCCAGAATCTGTAGAAGTTGAAGGTACCACGTTAACACCTATTAAGTTGTCTAGCTTAGAAATAAGATTGCTTATTAAATTAACAATTCGTAAAACACTTTCTCGACTAGCAGTAGTCGGATGTAAAAAATTCTTTATAGTTAGTGATATTTCGGATGGATCGAAAGTGTTAACATTAGCACTTAAAATTCTTAACATATTAATAAATGTACCATTGATATCACTTAGTTCGCTAACGGTGTTTCGAACTTTATCCGGTACTTTAAGTATATATGAACGGGGCCCCTCGGCTGTACTGCTTAAATAATTAGATGTGCTTGAAACGGTACTACTAAGTATGTGAGGGTTTTTTAAAGCAGGTTTGTATATTACGGGTACAGAAACCTCAAGGCCGTTGAATGCTTTTATGTAATCTTGGGTTATCTTATCAGTAGCAAAATTATAGTTAGAATTATCCATTATTTGCAAATAATATTGGTTTAAATATTCCATAGAAGTTTCTAATAGACCTTTTCTTTTTTTAAAAAAATCTAATGTTTTATCTAAAACTTCCAACTCAACTCCGTATTGATATCTGCCTCCGGGGGCATCAGAAGATGTTTTGTCTTTCACACTAAAGAACCGAGTTGATCCGAATGAGCGAGCGCTATAAACTGTTGGAGTTCCAGAACGTAAATTATTTAAAAATGAAGTGATCTCACGTACGGAACCCTTAGAGTTTTCGAAGGATTTAAGGGCGGTTTCATTTGTAGCTACAATAATCTCATCATGCACTCCATATTTGGGTCTGTGCAAATTATTTAAAATTTTTCCAGGGCCACCTAAATAGTTTTGATCGTTGGATTCCCGAACTTGTCTTCTGACTACCTTAAATGAGTTGAATTGTATATTTTTAATAAGCTCACGTTTCTCTTCTTCATTTAAATTTTTATACAGAGAACCAAAAATGGTCCGTCTCTGGACAATTGATTCTACATTGACACCAAAAAATATACTCACAGTGCTATTAATATCTCGACTAAATTCCATATTACTGAAATATGCGTTTCCGGGTTTTTCAACATTATTTCCCTGTATAGTAACGGGCGGGTTAAATTCGTTTTTATTGGTTGGGCTTAGATCTCTTTCAAAGTCTTCTAACCTCTCTACCTTACGATTATCTTGTATTTTATTGTTTACGACTTGTATTAAACTTAATTTAGGTTGTGTAAGGTTTGGTTGATGTCTCTCGCCGCCCATCCATCCTACGTAGTTACTCGACCTAGGAGAAGAGGGTGGGTGATAATGTACTTCTCCTACCCATTGTTCTCCTGTCCCAGAATCAATAAACATATTTGCTGTGCTCTGAATGGCACCATTTTTTAAAACAGTGTCGATAGATACTTTTCCTACAAAGTAGTCTAAATACTGTCTAAAGTCTTCTAGTCCTATCTTTAAATCCTCTGAAGCGGATTCTTTTAGCTTTCCTATGTAGGAGGGAAGATTTAGGAAAGGAATAATAAAAAAAGTCATTTCTCTAGGCTCTGCGGGAAACTCATAATTTACATTAAAATTAAATTCATATATTCTATCCCCATCATTATCAATTGTATATTCTCTTTGGGCCGCGGCTAAACTCGTTTTTAGTTTATCGCCTAAATTAAACCTCTTAACCGTTGTCTCGGGAGTTTTCAAGTCGGACCTTAAGTCTATAAAAGGCACCTTTCCGGGTGCTGCATCAAGGTTAATTGCCAACAAGCTAGACAGTTGTTCATATTTATCCTTTTTGGAACTCGCGTACTCTTTTATGGCAGTTTTAATATTATTAATTTGTTTAAGCTCTGTGCTGGCAACCACTAAAAATTCCAGATTATCCACCATTTTTTGGTCTGACATCCATGAGGGCGACGACGCAGTGTCACTCTGAATGGCGGACACGTTTAGTAATAGATCAACTGTGATAAGTCCCGTTCCCTTCGCGGCGCTAAGGTTTCTTGGATCTAACTGTACCGCATTAACAGTAGCAGCTTTTCTAAGTGCACTCTTTTTGTCAGTTAGATCATCTAAATATAGTTCAAGGGCTTCTCTAAAAACCATATAAATAAGCGGCACAAAAGAATTTTTTAGAACAGTAACAAGATAGTTCTGCCCTATATAACTAGACATGCTGATGGTTGGCCCCAAGCTCTCATATAAACTAAGAGGTGTGCGACCTAGACTAGACAGAGTCATCTTATTCCCACCAAAGTCATATTCTAGGTTAGGTGAACGCATCCAGGCGTCGATTAAACTTAAGTTTTTTTGGACGTCTGAGGCCCTTAGAGTCGCCCCTTTTAATTCGTTGGTTCCAGGAATACCATCCACCAATTCATAGCTGGATACTGTCACACCAAGAGTGGAAGAGTTAAGGCCGTGTTCTTCCCCAAATTTAACAAACCCTCCGTGGGCGTCGACAGCCGGCGTAAGTCCTAAAAACTCTTTTATTAAATTGGACATAACGATGTTGTGAGCATATTGGCGTTTTAGTCGTTCAACCTCTGCAGGTGTTTCACTACCTCCAATAAGTTCATACAATTGCTGCGCATCAGTATATGCCATCATCCTATTGTAGGTTTCAGTTGTTAAGTTAGCCCAAGCTTTTCTAACATAGGTTGACTTCTTTGCCGTAGATATGTTGGGAGAGGTGGTGCCATACCAATCGTCAACTGCAGTAGCTATTTTTTCATCGATCCCAAAACTTACATTACTCACATCTTCTAGAATGTGTGGGTTGTCTTCGATTATTAATCTCCCACCATTGCTCAGAGAAATACGTTCAATACGTATCTTGGGGATAACCCCTCCAATAATATTTTCTTGTTCAGTAATAGTAGCCATTTTTAATCGTCGCAGGGACCCTCTTGATCAGCAGTACCCATGGGGATACCATAAACATTTTCATTAGTGTCTCCAGGTGTGGGAGGAGGACACGTCAAGCCGCGCTTGTCAAACAAGCCCTTGGAGGTATCAGCAGGTTTGAGCTTACACATCAGGGCGTCGTCTATTTCATTATCCACTTTGATGTCAAAATAATGTTCTACAAAAGTGGGGTCAACTATTTGTTCAGAAGGAGGCAGTTCATCCGCAACAAAATAAAATTGGCTACCAGGATAGTAGTCTGCTGGGTGCTGTTTACGCCAGTCTGAATTAATTGTGCCATCTGCGCTAAAGAGGTTCTGGGCGGAGGCCGTTATCTCCAACACTTCAATATCAAAATTTTTATTACTAAATATGCCGTTCAATTCTATAATTTCCAATACTACATCGTCTTTTTTTAGCAGAAGTGCGCTACCATCAGCATATGTTTTTAAAACACTGTGGTCGTCAAGGGACCCGCGTTGGTAAGAACCTAATTCTTTTACGCGTTTAACCTCATACTCAAGATTGATATTAATTTGTGGAATTTGATAAGTTTTGTTAGGATAGCGATTGGCCGACACGGTTCCATAACCCCCTGTTATTGCTACATTAGCACTAACTATTTGATTCTTAAGAGTCATTATTTGCCAAGAAGGTAATACATCTTTTCGCTGGTCGCTGGTGCCCAAACTATCACAACTAGCGTATGCTTTTTCGGCTGGGTTTGACATAGCTATAAACTTTGTGGTGTTGACTTTATGTTCCGAATCTTCTTGCTTTAAATTCGTGCGTTGTGGATCCAATTGTCTCTTTATATCAGTTTCCACACCCATAAAATTAGCTTGAGTTCTTAATCGAGGCATTTCAAGTATGCGTACCTGAGCTTCATTTTGTGTTTCTGTCACACCTGCACCAAATGGATCATAGATTATATCATCATCGAAGAAAGCATAGTAAACGGGCTTAAGTAATCCCTCGGACAACTTTCTTTTCCCATAAGAGGTTAATTCTATATCGTAGACATCTTCCTTTTTATTAAAGAATGACATTCTCTTCCTCCTTAATTAAACTTTTAATCACTGTCGTCGTAATTGCCTGTTTCAAATGAAACTCCTGCTTCTATCTTAATTAGCTCAACCAACGAAAAGAAGTCGTAAGGCCAGTTATAACTGTAGAGGGGTTGCGATAGTTTTGATGCATTTTGTCCTCCGTATGCAAAATTATATTTAAATCTTTGATCATCATTTGAATTTGCCGTTTTATCATAGTAGTTCCATGAACCCTTCTGTTTAACTTTGAATACAAGCCATCTAATATTGTTGATGTCTCTCTTCTGAATGTATTTCTTCTCCTTCATACTGTATTGTCTAGTTTCTAACAATTGTTCTTTTAAGTTACCCACAAGACTATGAGATATAGTGGAGGTGGATTCTTTAAAATATGCGTCGGTTCCAATATCGGGGGGCAAATTTTGCCATATATCCGTTATGTCCTCGCGGTCTAAGTCATGTGAGAATTCAAAAATATACATTGAAATTGGAGAAACCTCCGGGCGGCCGCCTTTCCCATCAAATGTTATGAAATCGAATTGAGGGGGGATGACATAATCCTGCATAGTTTTAACCATGTCATACAACGGTCTTTCGGGATCGGCGAAGTCTACTATATCTTTAGATTGTATTTTTTCAATCATTGTATCTATTTTTGTTCTTTCTAGAGAATAGAAAGGAACGCCGAAACTCTCAACCTGATATGGGATTGCCACTATAGCTTCCTTGATTGTTTTCTTATCACTGGAAACTCCCAGTTTCTTGCTTCCCTTCTCAAACCCTAATATATCTGCCAAAGAGCCAGTTTTGGAAAAATCAGCAGGATTTGCGACAGCATTATCAAGGTTTCCTACCTCATACATTATGTTATAGGCATCCTCAATTTCAGAATCAGCTGCATCTAAAATTTCCAAAAATACGCCCTGGTCTGCCAAAAGCGGGCCGCCATATTGGTGCCACATACCTCGCGTGGGCGCGCCGTGGGCGGCAGAACCAGTTTGCACAAGCCCAGAACAATTTCTATTTTCTAGGCTAGCAGAATAGAAATTCATTATCGGCGTTTCCCATCGTGGTTGGATTATCCAAGCTTCGCCGCCGGAATCTGAGACGCTCACTGGTCGGGTTGTAACAGCATCATAATCCACCTTCTGGGCGGCCACTATTGCCAAATCCTCCGGGGACGACCCAATATTAATGGAAGCGCTAATCTGGCTCCACTCGAACAATGCTGGGCCATGGACGCCCGAGCCCTCGGCCGGGTTACACTCGTCGTAAATATAGGACGGGACCTCGTGATAGTATTTTATCTCGCTATTGGATAAAATTTCTCTTAAACTGTATGTCTGGTCCTCAGTGGCAGAGCGCGGGGGTGTGAAGATTATTCTTGCATATGCATCCATATGTAATGCCGGGGGCTCAAATGGCATATATGTGTAATTATTACCGTCCGCAATCTTGCCGCCGGTACCGTCTGAGCCTGCATCTTTCCACCATACAGCGGGTCCAAATCGACAGCCTATATCCATTCCATTGCCATTGGTATATGGCATACTCCAACCCCCATTATAATTGGGATAAGTTCGGTAACCTTTGTTTTTAGTGAGGAGCGGATCCTCACCTGATGCTCTCAATCTAATGTCCATTATATATGTTTTATCGGGATCGACATTTTTACAAAAATTTGTATTGTTATCAGGCAGTGATGCAAAAGTAGTCATTTGTCCATTTTCTAAAAAGAAATCGACACTTTCAGCCAGGAAATTATGCATAGCTAATTTATAATTTAGTTTTCCTGTCATGGGTCCTAAACTGTTAGTAAGGTTAGCCACAACCGTATTGTTGGTCAACTCATTGTCTACAAAGTTTTTATTCCCCAAATAGGATTCCGGTTCGACTAATGTTTGAAACGGCAAACGAAGACTAGAGCTGACTCGTATGGCGCCAAGATCGCCGGTAGCGCTAGGCAGATCATCAGTGCTTCTGAAACTATCCCAATCACTACTAGCTGTATATGCCGGCATGTCCACAGCGGTGCCCGCCTTAATACTATTATAGAGTAAACCAGGAGCAAACATTAATTGATATATGGGTCGATTTGCAATAGAATTTTTGTTGGGCACGGCCGTGGAGAGCCCGGCGACGGCGTTCCCCTTCGACATTATACTTCCCGAATATGACTGCGAGAACAAGGTGGCCAACTGTAAAGTACGTTGTGCTGGGTAAAACCCCTCATACGGCAGGAATTTCATAAGAGCCTTACACTTTAAAGTCAGATTAGAGGGTTCAGCAGTTGATTCGAGAGATTCTTCTACGACATCGAACATCTTCATAAAATCTGTTGTCGAGTATGTATTAAAGAACCCACCTTGCTCTGTGTTGGGGATGGTGGCACCAGACAAAGATAGCCACCCAGGTGGAGCAGACAGCCAGCTTCCCCCTTTCTCATTCAAATAAAAGTCCATGTGTTCACTTACTCGGAATTCAGGAACTATACTATAATCCTGCCCCTTGACACGTAGTTCTTTGGCATAGTCTTCATAAGAATCATAATAAAATGGAGTTTTACCAGAACCACTTGGGGCACTCCAAGGAATCGATGCCCACGGTTTAGAACCGTATTCAAACCAAACCTGGATGGTGTCGTCCGCGGTACCTCCGACCATGCCTGAACGATTGTAATTAACTCCAAGACTTAGGTTAGCAACAGCGGTGGCGGCGGCGGCCGTAGAATCCCCGAGGCCATTGGAAAACATATAACGATTTTGTAGTTCTCCCTCTGCATTAGTAGTCGGAGCTTGAGAAGAAGCGGTAGAAGCCCAGTTAAATCTCCCATCTAAAGGCCACACGCTTGCAGTTAAGATAAGCTCACCTTGAGAATTATATAGATTTTCTTTCCTTCTGGAACCGTCAATATTGTTCCACCAATCAACTGTAAAATTTTCTCTCTGGCGTATCTTCTTAAGATAAGTTAAAGGAGATTTAGGATAGACACATTCTTGATAAGTAACGCTGCGTAATAATTGATCGGCAGGTAACTGCCGGTTTTCTACCACTTGCATTAACGAAGTGTGCACCTCCGGAGTATGTCTTGGATCAATATTTATTCTCAATTCATCGATCATCTTTTGATTAGAGAATGAAGCCAAGTAGTTAGCATATGTATTAATCAATATAAGTTCGTTAGGGCTGTCAAGTGGACCAAACTCATGGATTAAGGGTTTATATTGCGATGCCACCGGAGAATCAACTATATTTGTTACATAATTTTGACGCGACGTAGGGTGGATTTTTGACATAGAACTCAAGACGCCAGTAAGTTGTAGCATCTCTACATCGTATTTGGGAACAAAATCACTTACCGATTCTAAATTGCGCGGGAGATAAGAAAATATATTTTGTTCTCTCAAACTTCGTGCGACAGGATGTTGCCCAGTGCGACTCTGCTTCCATGATGGGTACTGATAGGGCCCGTTGCGATGGAGCATCAATGCGTTAAACATCTCAGCCGATTGAGTTGTGTTATTTTTTAGGGCCGGCACCATATCAACATTACGGTACTGTTCTGCCTGCCCGGGCATCCAAACTACCAACTCCGCATCTAGGCCCCAGCCTAAAGTATTATCCACATTTGTTGGGGGTGTCGAGTTGTAGGGTAGTGTTGTGGCGCCTGTATTAATAATACCACGGACTGTGGAGTTGTCAATGCTTCTCGGGATACCGTAGCTGCGCATATGTGTGCCCTTTATGGTCGACTCCATATCTGCAGTTATCCGGTTATCCGAATTCGGAGTAAAGAGGAAAACAGCTTCTATAGTAGGGGGAGAATCGTCTCCAGAGAACATGTCGGCAATAGGTTGCCGGCCCTGCGTGTCATAAAGCCGTGTTACTTGATCCCCGGTTAATACACTTGACCACACAGCAAACTGGGCTAGGGCGCCCTTATAGAAATACCTATAATCGCTTGGGTCCGCGTCTTTATCCGCACCAATAGTGACATAATCGACTGATTGAATGTGGATGTTCTCATAAGTATCAACATCGTTTTCCACTCCATCGACATACAAGGTTGAATCATTTGTCGTAACATCATCGAATGTTACGACAACATGGTGCCATTTCCCATCAAGGACGGAGTTGGTAGACTCTAGTTCTGGGCTGCTTTCTGAGGTGGCGTCCGAACACACCTTCCCATCACTAGCTCTTACAAATATCATAAATTCATTGGTGTCCGGGCCGGCGGGCGGATCGTTGTCGTCGACTGCAAAAATAATGCCATAGTCCTCGTCGGGGGTTTCTGCCTTTATCCAAAAACTAATACTGAAATTTGAGGTGACAAGCAGTCCGACGGCTGGTCCAGTGACGCCGG
>Ga0098047_10000083_pt1 | contig 35796 bp, 38 predicted proteins | sample 12_taG_FD_92585 | JGI IMG/M metagenome (GOLD analysis project Ga0098047, IMG submission 92585) | Marine viral communities from the Subarctic Pacific Ocean - 12_ETSP_OMZ_AT15267 metaG | ecosystem: Environmental > Aquatic > Marine > Oceanic | place: Subarctic Pacific Ocean | collected 2015-01-16 | reverse complement strand
GCTTGTTGTAGTCCGCGTGGTTCTGGTCCCAGTAGGCGTCAAGCTTCATTTTATCCCTCAGAGACTGTTCTGTCAATGATCCCGGAACGTCGTCCCCACCTTCGCCGGGAACAACTGTATCCCCCATAGCAAGACGAATTTCATTGATTGCGTTGACAGCACCGGCACTTACCATTGCCTCACGAATACCTTTGAACCCTGCTTCACTTAAATTCGCCTTGAAAAACTTGCTGTTTACTGAAACAAGTTCAACACCTTTATCTCCCAAAGCTTCCATTTCGCCGGCGATAACATGCTTTTGAGCTTCGATCGACGCACCGACAAACCACCCCATCATTTCATCATGGGCCTTTTGGGTGAAATTTTTACCTTTGGCGAATTCTTGGAAAGAAGCAACAATTGGATCACCATCTTTAATAGTTTGTTTGATGCGATCGTCGTCGACGCCTTCAATTGTTGGGTGGGTAAACGAATATTTTTCAGGCACTTCGCCAATAAAACCATCGTTCTTCGACTGGCCTTTTTCGAGTTCCGAAAAACCAGCTAAAACGCCTTCAACGTCAACCTTTCCGTCTTTAACAAATTTTTCAGGAACGGTGGAAATGTCAAAACCATCGGTAACAGACAAAGGCAATTCACCCGGCGTAGCGGGGGTCTCTGGGGTCGATGGTGCCGGCGGTGCCGGCGGTGTTTTAGGGACTTCCCCAGACGCAGGGGTTTCTGGAGTAGCAGGTGTTGCGGGGGCTTCGGCGGCAGACTCAGAAGCATCAATGGCGTCCGCAAGATTACCTGCAGTTCCGCCTCCAGCGCCTTCACTCTCAGGGGAACGTAACATACGGCGTGAATAAAACTTAAACATTTTTTTCTTCCTCTACTATTTTGTTGACTTCGTTTAAAATTTGGGCGACGATATCATTTTGCCCCTCTCTAAATCGTTTGTGCATCCAATACTGAATGGTCTGATCTTGTGTGATCGGAACAGAGAAGGGTTCAGTAGGACGTTCAAGCGTCTTGGACGCAAGAAACTTTAACATTTTTTCCCCATCCGGGGTTTGTAATGCTCTTTTAAATAATCTGGTAATTTCTACGCGTTCAGCGTTGGAGACTTCGGTTTTTTTACCAAGACTTGCGTATGGATCAAAAGATTGTTCTTTGGACATTACCCACCTGCGGCTTTAGCTATGGACGCAACGTCCATCCCACCCGCAGCAAGTTCACCAACGCCCTTTTGGTTTTCGAGGATTTCATCCTCTGTACTCATAACCTCTTGGGGCAACCCGGATTTCTCTCCAATATAAACCGCAGCTTTTTCAGGTTTAATTGACAGAGCAGCAAGACCGGGAATAATACCATTCATTCTGACAGCAGCACTAGACAAACTATCCAAATCCTGATCATCCTGAACATTAGCAAGCGGGGTAAGATGTTGAGTTGTAACAGTTTTTCCATCAACACTCAATTTCGGCAAATCGCCCGATTTACCCCACATACTTAACAATCGTTTATTAATTCCGCCAATTAACTCAAAATTTATGCGCCCAAATGACGCACCCATTGAGTCCAAAAGTAAAGACCTTCTGTCGCGAATTTCTTCTGCAGAACGAACAGTTTCAAGGGTGTCTGAACCAAAATCAAGGAGCTTTCGCCTAACGGAAGTCCTCATATCATTAAGGATCAACTGACTTACATCAAATTCACCCGAACGCGGTAACGCGTCCAACGAACGACCATTGACGCCACCATTGAACCCAACAGGTATAACAACGCCGGGGGCAATCTCAACAGTTTCGGGATTAATAACACCATCGTCCGCAGCAGTATATACACCTGAAATTGCAAGTGCACTGTTTTGCAGGACGAACTCTACAACCTTGTTTAGGGTCTTAATATCAGGAAGAGCGTTGATCAGTGGACCACGCCCATAAACTTCCCCGGAAACTTTCGAATACCTGCCTACGACCCAAGGAGAAACGTCAAACGTGTCGTTGAAAATTTCTTCCATTTCCATAAATGAAATTACGCGGTACTCATCTTTACCGGTTTTATAATTGTGAATTGTAGACTCAAGAATTTCAACTTCGGAATTAGGGATTTCCATTGCAGACGTGATGCGGTCCGTAGTACGAAATTTTGGCCATTTCTTCGGGATGTCAATTGCTTTCACATTCCACTTACGCCATATACGATCAACGATCCCTGAGGGACCTTCGCCCACAACTAATTGGGTCGCAGGTGCTGCGGTAAATGTCGCTGGAACATCGTCATCGTAATCCTGGATGAGTAATGCGCCTGTACCGACTGCAAGATCGTTGTACACTTCCGGCATTTCAATGTCGAAATTCGTACGGCCCAACAAGTTGAAATATTGACGGGTAACAACGTCAAGCAGAGCGTTGACCCTAGGACGTAACGCAGGCTCAATTTCAGTACCATGAACAAACTGTTGCCACCTTGTTTGAGGGGGAGTGACATTCTTGACCATTGTATTTGAAAATTTAATGGTAGAGTCCATTGCAGTTGAGTCGTATATAATTACGTCGTCAACCGGGCCTTCCATAGCGTTTGCAGTGTCATCGCGGAGCAAATGGCGGTGAGGAACAGCATAACGGTAGCAGTTTTCATACAACTCATTAATTCTCTCTTTACGAGAATTGTTGGCATTGTAACCCCTGACTACCTCGTTTACTACCTCTGTAGGCATTTACTATCCTAACGATACTTTTGTTGGAATACCGAGGAAAGGAGAAACATCCTCGTCTTCTTCCTGACTAAACAATGAAGCGCCACGGGCAAACCTTGATTTGCGCCCAGCAAGCAATTCCTCTTGCTGTTGACGTTTTTCTTCATTTGCTTGTTCTTCACGCGCCTTTGCGGCAGCGATTTCGGCGGAATTATCCTGAACTGGAATTTTTGGCTTTGAGAAAAGTGTTGTCATTTTGTCTCTCATCAATCGTTTGTATAAACGAAACGGAGTAAAACTGTGGCCTCTCAGACCTAAGATCGACTCTACCACAGACACACACGTGAGGGGAAGTGCTTGCGGAACACCGTGAAGTTTGTATTCGGCTTCAACTTTCAATATCGTACACTCATCTTGTAATGCGAAAAACTCCAGCATCCCATTAACGTTGTGTTCTGTGTAAACACTGTGGTCAACCAATTGAATTTCTGTGCGCCAAAGAAGTGTCTCAACCGAGACCCAAGTTCCCTTATGCTCCGTAAATACAAAACAATGTTGAAACCCATCCTTAAGTGGCTTATTCCACCATCTAGGGGTACTTGTGTTACAAAAAACTACAAACCATGTGGATTTATCAACCAATTGGACTGAACCCCGTTTTTGCCTTGAAAGGTTTTTTCACACCTCTGTTTTGGTTTTTCCCAATTAATTTTCTACCGACACCAGCCCCAAGGTAACCGTATTGTCTGGCATCGTGGGGATGGGAAGCGTCGTTTTTTTCAGGGGTTTCTGAATATTTTGCCGCGCCCGACGTTTGCATTTTTTTGTATTTATAAGCACCGTTAAACCCCTTCCGTAACATTTTACATGTGGAAGATAATAAATATCCAGGATGTCCATCGATCATTTCATTAAGTGGTGCGGCACCGGCTTCGCGGCGAATTGTCCAATTGTTTGACCCCGGTCCACCGCTTCGAACTTTAATTCCTTCATTTTTTAGAATGTCGTGATAAGTACGCTCGTCGGACGGTAAGGGGTGGTCGCCAGCCGGATCACCGTAGAATTCAAATGTGTCACACGCAGGAAAAACGAGAGAACACTCAACTTTAAGTATTTTGGCAAATCTCTCCGCCCCCATTTTTTCATTGGTTAATTCATGGATGTCCTGCCATTGACCACGTGGGGTTTGTTGACTAAACACAGCTGCAGGGGTTCTACCGTAGTCCAACCCTACAATAAGGGGTCGACCCGTTATCCACGGTAAAGGTTCTTTAGATAAATGAATATCCTCGTTCCATTCGTCAATATAAACCGGCATACCTTCAATTGCTGTACCCAGTTTGTTCCCTACATAAACCCTAATATGATTATTAGGTTTACCAGACATAACGTTTGCGTAATAGCCCTTCGGTAGATTTTCAATGTTTTCTGCATTTGGATTAAGTTCCCAAACAACTTTCCCATCTACACGGGTTTCAAACGCCGCAGGAGGTTGAATGAAGAAACCCCAGTTTATTACTGGTGCCCAATCAAGGGGCATTGGCGTACTTCCTTCATATATCGCCCACCAATGTTCGTCATCTGGTGGGTTGGTGTCCATGATTACTCCGTACCAAGTAGGCCCTCCCTCACGCATTGAAGGGTAACGGCCAACGCGATCGCTACAAGCGCGGACAATTTCAACAGGAACTTCTCTCGCTTCATTGATAAACACCCCTGTGAGTTCTAATGACAGTAGTTTCTTGACATCATCTGGTCGGTCGAGGGCGATGAAATAAATTTCTGCTTCAACATCGTTAAATTTGAGTTTGTGTTCATACGGGACACGGCGCACGAAACGCCCAAAAATGTGTTCCGGAAACCAATCCAACCACGTCTTAATAGTCGTCATTTCCAATTGAGGATTCGTATTACGTACAACGGCCCACCTTGAGCGCCGAACCCCATCTTTCCCCGGCCTCTGTTCACTGCAGCGCCTGAAAACTTCAAAACAACAGCCAACAGACTTACCCGAACCAATTGGGCCACGCACTCCGCGTACCGGTGCATTACTTCGATGGAACTTTCGAAGGGTAGCACTTGGACGGTAATTGATGCTCAGTATTCCCTCATCCGGGGCAGGGTCAAACTCAGTCATAGTTTTTCCTCGTCTCCTAATATTTCGCCCATATCAATGTTAACTGCGACAGGCACTTTTTTGGTCTTGTCACCCTGCTTTTCAAACGCACCACGTGCGCGCATTAAGTGAGCTAGTCCCGAAATTCTTGCGGCGTGGCTAGAATCCTCTCCATGGTCCCTTGCTTGGTCCCACATTTCTTGTTCGATGTCTGAAAGTTCCAAATCAAACTGCCGACGTTTCATCGCCATGCGTCTAATGATTTCTTCCGCTATTGCTGGTATAGCCAAAAGAACAGAAGACTTTCTCGCCGGGTCTTTAGTTTGGAACCCTGCCATTACAACGGCTTTCGGACCGTCGTATTCTAATTCAAAGAACTTTTCGATAAATTGGAACTGCATTTTTGTAACGGACTCACCACTTGGAAGTTTTTTCCGTGCGTATTCTGTTACATCCCTGCGATCTGGGGCAATCGGTTCCAGTTGCAAGTGAGCCTCTGGGGGCGCATTCTTTTTCCTTCCCGGTTTTTGCTTAGGGAAATCAGTCATTCTCAAGTTCCTCATTTACCCTATCGAGCATTTCCTGAAATTTTAGAGGGCGTGTAGGTTCTGTAACCTCCCTACCAACACCTTCAACTTTGTTTCCGTAATGTTGCCATGGACCCGCGACGAGGTCAATTTCCCCATTGTGATGCATTTTCAAGAGGTCTTTGATGCGATTTATAACCTTCGCACGACGTAACAAGCGCATCGAACCTTGGTTTTGTGAATTTTTGGTAGTCCTATCACTACTTTCCCTGATCGCCCGGACACCATTCCCGTGCAGCGCGTAACGCCAACAATAAACCTCTTGGACAGCCGTAAGTTGATAACGGTCCGTATCAATGAACCACTCTATTTCGTCCCGGAATTGTACACCTTTTTTAGGGGTAGGCATTACGCTCTCCAAATTGTTCGGACCGCTAGGTGGGCCTCGATACCCACAACCTGCCGAGGGTCTCTCCGCAACTCTCAATCGAGCTACTAGCGGTCCGAAGAACATCATAGCACAGGTACCCTACATAGTCAAGTTCGACACAACACACGGGCGACGACCATTGCTGTAACAGGTCTGTTACGTATGTGCTACATATCGACCCGTAGCGGCACAGCCCCCGGAGGACGGGACGCCTGGACACGAGCTACGTATGCTACGGGTTTAAACCCCTTTTTTTTGAGTGGTTTTTAAGAAGGGAGGGAGAGGCACACCGTGCCGTCCTTCTTTTGGCTACATCGTACAGCGTCGAGACCCTCGGACCTGTCACATACGTAGCATGGTAACTAGAGTGAAGCGGGACGGGGCCTGTGAGAAGTATTACCAATATGTAGCAGACCCGTAGCACATACGTAACAGAAACAATATTAATATTTCAGATTACTTTGCATAGGGAGTGTACGACCTAAATTACGTGGTCTATCGTATACCCACCGCAAAAATGGTATTCCGTCTTTCGGGCCGTGGGTCCCTTTTCGTTTCTGCCGTGCGTCGTGGGCGCATGTTCCGGGGCGCAGAGGCAAACGTTTCGTTGGGCTGGTGACATGGCACACAACATAGAATGCACGTATCGTGCTACGCCTTGCTTGGTGAGAGACTTAGGCCACGTGTCGCCCTTCCCGGTCATCGGGACCAATACTGTTTCCCCCGGTGCGGGTGTACCATGTGCCCTAGTTCGTTTCCCTTTTCCTGTGTCTCTTCCTACGGTATCCGGGCGGGGATTGACAGGGGGTCTCCGGGCGGGGATTGACAGGGGGTCTCCGGGCGGGGATTGACAGGGGGTCTCCGGGCCAGATCTGGGTACCGTGCAAGGGGGGGATTGACAGGGTATGTCCCCCCATGTTACAATACTCACATCGATCGGGCAATGTGCCACGGTCACCTTAGAGAGGAAACCTACGATGGCTACCACATTCACACGTTACACGGAAAAAGACGGGCTGATCAAGCTTTTTAATGGACGGAAAAAGGTCCATGAATTCGAGCCTACCGCCCTGCTTATTGAGGTCACGTCGCTAGCCGATGACCACCTTGAAGGAGCCTTAGACCACGACGCAGAGCCAAGCGTTGGCGTTTTCTTGGAGCAGGTCGAGCTATTAGACGACTTTGACCCTGATGCCGACCCCGACGCCGTCGAGTATTCGGGCAACGTCGTCCCCAAGAAGTACAAGGACAAGTACGGCAAGAACCAAAACTGCGGCGACCCGATCGCCCAAGCTATCACGGCAGGTGTAATGACGATGGTCGAATACGGCACCAAAAGAGACGGCACCGGGAAGCTTAAAAAGTCAGTCAACCCCGACAGCCTTACAGAGGTACAAGAAGCCAACGACATCGACGGCCAGCGTTGGGCGCACCTCAACCCCGGTATGCAGGTCATGAACACCAGCAATGTCCTCCGTGGCAAATTCTGGCGCGGCGAGGCGGTCACCGTATTCAAGCTGAAACTCGACCTGACAAAGCTCGTAAAAAAGACCAAGGCAATCGGTGAAGCCCTGCGCAATGTCGAGGAACTTGGGTTCAAGCCCAACGCCAAACAGACCGACACAGTAAGCACCCTTTTTGAGACCACGCACGAAGCCTAATATTGACAGACCCCCCGCCCACGTGTTAGGATGGGGGGTCAACTTTTAGAGAGGAACACGCAATGAAGGTATACACCGCACACAATACGGGCGACACGTTCATTCAAGACGAAGGATACAAACCCGCCGAAGACCTGTTAGGCGTCTATAGCACCTTGGCGCAAGCTAAGCAAGCCTGTGCCGATGAGTGGGAAGTTTCGATCGACGAGGAACCCGAATGGAACGAAACTTTAAAAGACGGAGACTTAGTATCTTGTTACGCGGATAGCGACGAATTCCACGCTTTGGTCTGCGCCATTGAAATCGACAGCGTGCCACGATCGCTTTAGAGAGGAAACCAAAATGAACGTTTTTCAAATTCTTATTGTGTCCGTCATTGTGGGCGGTATTCTTGGCTTTGGGGTTGTTGGCCTCTCAACAACATGCTTAATTCTTAAATCAAGAGCGTGTTCTAATGTGGGGCAACACCAATGAAAAAGAAAGCGTACCGTGCCGCGTTGCGCCGTATGACGAGGGAAATGAAAAGTCTCTCTGGGCCAAAAAAAGCGCACCACCGCCGCAAGGTTTTTAACCTCAAGTTTAACCACGTTATAGAACACGGGAGCGCATTAAGGTGACCTTAGGGCAAGTTTTATGCGTAGACGAGGCCCATCCTTGGGCGATGTCTGTGTGCGCGTGTGGTTGCGGAACCCGCCAGTACCCCGATGGGTGGTATTGGACTAATGGAACGGACGTTCGCGGACCGTATGACTTTAAAGAGGAAGCGCTCCACATGTTCCGTTATCAAGACGTTACAGAAAACGGGCCAAGAGTATGACAAACCAAGTGTTTCACGCTTTAAAGGGACTACTTGACAGGTACCCTACTTGCGTGTTTTAATGGGCTTTTTTACCGGCACACCCCGTGCCAAAACCCTAGAAGAGGAACTTGACATGAACGACAAGACCACCGAAACCCCCAAGGCCGACGCCAAACCGGCGAAGGAAAAAGCCGCCCCCCCGAAACGCAACTGGAAGAAAGGCGAATACGCCGGTCGCAACGTCTTTACCGCCAAAGGTAAGGGCACGGTCGTTTCGCAGGACACGGAAGCCAAGCGCTTTCTTGTTAACATTGACAACACCGACCACGACATGGCGGAAGGCAGCGTCAATTTCAAAGCCATCAACGACAAATATCGCGACAACTACATCGTCGACAAACGCGTCAAAACGGCCTCTGGTTCCCCCTCCGTTAACTGTGGCGATGACGTCGCCGCCGCAATGCTCGGTCTGGCCGATGCCGAATTGGCCACACTCGCCAAGGAAAACGGCCTCGACTGGTCCCGTTGGGCGCACCTCAACCCCGGAATGCGTCGTATGAACCTCGGAAACGGCCTGCGCCGCATTCACAAGGCCCACATCGCCAACCCGGCAGAAAACAAGGCCGTTACTTTCTTCGGCCAGACGCCGGAAAACGCCGCGAAGAAACGCAGCGACGAGGCTGACAAAGAACAAGCCGACGCCAAGGCCACAAAAAAAGCCAACGCCAAGGCCACAAAAAAAGCCAATCCCAAAGCGGACGCAAAAGCCGCCGAATAATTGCCCACGTCCCCCGGAAAGCCCCACTGTTGGTATTCAGTCCAGCGTGGGGCTTGAAGGGTGTCGGGAGTTTTCTCTGCCCAGGGTGGCTTCTGACAGGAGCCTTGGCCGGTTCCACGGGACGGTAATTTCCCCCTGGACCTTACCGTCCCACCCCCTTAGAGAGGAGAAGAAAATGGCTAAATCTCAACGAGTTATAGTGGACCTTGAGTTCGAAGAAAACGTTTCAAATGAAAAAGCCATCGAATTAGTGGAACACGTGTTAAACTACACAACTCATGGTTCTGTACAGAGGCCAAAAACCGAACTTTTGCAGTATCAATGGGCTTATTTAGTAAACGACTTTAAAGTTAGACCCGTTACGGAGTTTAAAGGGTGATAGAATTCATTAAACGTTTCATGATAGCGTTGTTGTTTGTTCTTGCCTTCTTATCCTTTGCGGGGTGGGAGTGGTGATTACTGTAACGGGTCCGCTACGTATCTGCCACAGGTCGACAAGTTGTGCTCTGGCCCCCGGACGACGGGCGCTAAGCTTTCTTGTTACATATGTGACGGGTGGATGGACCACGCCGGCGCGTGGGGTGCCAAAAGAAGGACGGGCCACCGTACGTCGTCTCCCTCCTTCCCTTAACTCTCTCAAAAAAGAGGGGTTTAGATACGTAGCACCCGTAGCAGACACCCACAGCCCCCGGAGGACGGGGCCTCAACCGCTACGGGTTAATCTGTAGCACATATGTAACCAACCTGTAACAAGGAATAATTAGATGTTTAAAACACTTAAAGAAATTCTTAAATTCGCAATGGGGGACAGACCCCCTTTACCTCCACCTCCCCCCGCCCCTGAAAGAGTTGCGGACATGTGTTCTTATCGTGGGGGGGCTTTAATTATCACGAACTATGGATCGTTGTTTATAGTTGATGAAAACCTAACTACTGGTCATTTCTCAAAAATCCAAAAAATTTGTGAGTTGGACTTATATAGATGACCACCGAAGCCAAAATCCAAGTCGTCGTTTTTGTCGTTGTAGTGTGCCTCCTGACATACTTGCAGTAGCCTTGACGTGTGTCGGGGTACATGGTAGGATCAGGATATCGAGACCCTAGAGAGGAAATCAAGTGTCTAAAGTTTTCGTCATCCAAGATAATGGAACGCTCAACCTTTCCGATGCAAAACGGTATGGGGAACTTGTTACCCTTATTGAGCGGGACGTTTTCCCGGATGACGCCGAAGAAAGGATTGAAGCTATCCACAACATCATGGATGCAAAATTTCGGAACTTTAACCCGCTTCACGACTTTGTTCTTTTGGTTGGAGCGCCAGAAGCCATTGCTATGGCGTTTCTTATCCTAGGGTCTCAACACGACACCATTAAAACACTTAAATGGGATCGAGAGAACAGAGGTTATTACCCAATCACACTTAAAGACTAGAGAGGAACTACGATGCATTTTTTAACAGACAACGCCAAACAACAGCTATCCGAACTTGAAGGATTAGCCAAAACAACGAACGAATGGGCGCAAAACGAAGCCAGTAAAACGGAAAAGACAGCCGACATCCTAGACGCGTTTTATCAGATTAAGACGATCGGTGAACGCGCAGCAGAACTCGCAAAATCAATCAATAAAGTCCGGTCCTTTGTCAAGGAAGTTATTATACCGGAACGTTTCGAGGCCGAAGACATAAAAACGGTTACACTCGACGAACTCGGTCAACGGTTTACCGTTTCATCACAACTCCGCGCCTCAATTAAGGGCGACATGAAAGAAGAAGCTTATACATGGTTACGCGCTGATGGTCTAGGTGATATCATCAAGGAAACCGTCAATTCATCCACGTTGAGCGCAACGGCTAGAAGTTATGTAGCCGAAAACAAAGAATTCCCTGAGGAACTGTTTAATTTACAGGTCTTCTCCAACACAAGTATGACCAAGACTAAATAGTTTAGCAATCCCGCTAAGCTGTTCACTTTACGGCCAAGAGAGGAAATCAAATGGCAAAACAAACTAAGAAAGACGTTGCTACCACCAATGCCGGTGGGGCAGTCGCAATTCCTTCCTATATGGAGGGTAAAGGCGGCAAGGGTGTCGAAAACATTGGCACTTCTGATATCGAAACTCCCCGAATTGCACTATTGCAATCAACATCTAAAGAAGTTGCCGAAGGTGATTTCAAGATGGGTGAGTTCTTTCATAACATTGCTGAGGAAAGCCTTGGTGATGTTGTTTCCTTTGTCCCGATTTACGTCGACATACGCTACATTCTTTGGCGTCCGCGCCACGAGGGTGGGGGCATTTTGGCCCGTGCTGATGATGGTGTAAATTGGCAACCAAACAAAGGATCGGTAGAAGTCGCTCCTTTTAAGGATATGCCGAAGAAAAAAACCACGTGGGACTGGGAAGGGACAGTTCAACAATCCGGCCTTGACCAGTGGGGAAGTACCGATCCGGACGATGAAGACTCACCCCCCGCCGCAACGAAGATGTATAACATCGTGTGCGTACTGCCTGAATTCCCGGCACACTCACCCTGCGTTATCACCTTGCAACGTGCCGCGATCACCGTTGCCCGGAAATTTGTTGGTAAGCTGAAAATGAGCGAAGCCCCCTCCTATGGGATGAAGTTCAACATGTCTTCGTTTGTCGATCAAAATGCCGGTGGCGACGAATTCCGTCAATATAAGTTTACGAGCGATGGTTTCGTGGAAGAAGACATATTTGCCAATTGCGAAGCGCTGTACGAACGCTTTGTTGCCGAAGGCCTCCACATTAAGGATATCGAAGGCGCACAGGAAGAAGACGCGCCCGGTAAACCCGTAGGCGGTGGAGAACAACCTGATTACTAAACACTCGTAACAACCCTCCCCGTGCGAGTGTTGAGGGGGGATGGAGCAGCAAGCCGTTCCCCCTCACTTTTCAAAGGGTGTTGATCAGACTTAGTGGTATTAAATTAGGATGGAGAAAACTCCGCATTGCAGCCACGGCGTACAGACGCTCTAGGCCAACATTCTTTGAAAAGTGAAAGGTTCGACATGACAATATCAACAGACGAAGAAGCAACACTGGCCGATATCCTCAACACGATCAATGGCGATTTGTTGTTCGGGTGGGATAAAAAGTTTATCACTGGAGTTAGAGAGGATTATGAAGAAATTGGCTCCGAGATTTTTATTTCAGGTAAAATGTGGGCGCAACTTCGCCATATAAGGGACGCACAATAATGGTAGACAAAATTACTATTGATAGCCGGCCAGACGCCGTGGAAGAAATGGTTAAACAGTTTGAAACGTTTCTTGGTGCACAAAAAAACGACGATCCCAGTGAGACGTTCATTTCGGGTATGAAAGTAAAACTTTTCATTGACGGTATTACTTCCGACGTACGGCAGGTAAATAAACGAGTAATATCGGTACCGGAGGAATAAAATGGCTAGTGATTATTATGATTATGAACAATATGAAGGTGTGTTTAAAATCTTCAAAGGGTCTGTTGTCATAGCTGTTTGTAACGATGTTGAGGATGCAACAAAAGTCATAGAAGCATTAAATCACGAATGTGAAGAACAAGTTATTGACCCGTATGACGATGAAATAATTAAAAGGTTGTTTGACTTATGAGAACAGATTTCAATCCACCCGATCTATCAAGTTGCACTGAACTCGTTTATGATGTCGAGACAGACGGTCTAGACTGGAAACGAAACCACGCAGTGGGGCACGTTTTAACGTGGGGGCCAAATCCGGACGAGACTGTCTATTGGCCCATTCGCCACGCGGAAGGCGAAAATTACGACCCTGAACAAGTCCACAAGTATTTACGAAAATTGTTTGCTAATAAGTCCCTTCGTGTCATTGGGCATCACTTTAAATTTGACATGCACATGGCTAAGAACGAGGGTATTACGTTCCATGGTCCAGTCGAATGCACCCAGGTAAACCAAGCCCTTATCGATGAAAACCAAGGTAAGTATAGCTTAGATTTTTGCGCCAAGTCACTTGGGGTTCAAGCTAAAAAAGGTGATGCGTTATACGTCTACCTTGCCGAGAAATTCGGAGGTGAGCCTAACTACAAACAAATGGAACATTTCCATAAATTGAGTGCTGATGACCCTATGGCGATTGAATATGCTGAGGGTGACGGCACAACAACTTGGCAATTGAGGGAAGCACAACACAAATATATTGCCGAAGATAAACTGGAACAAGTCCACGATATTGAGTGCAGAGTAACAAAAACACTATTCAGGATGGAACGTGTCGGGGTGCCGATCAATCAATACAACATGGACCAAATGACCGGTGAAATCGCGTCCACCTTAGAAGCGTACAACGCAGAATTGCCATTTGAAGTGGCCGACGCACGAAAGAAAAAAGTATTAAAAGAATTGTTGATCGATCAGGGTCACACCGATTGGCCGATGACCGCACCGTCTAAAACTTTCCCCGATGGGCAACCTTCATTTAAGGAAGAATGGTTAAAGACTTTCGACCTAGGGAAAAAGATCATCAGGGTGCGCAAATACACTAACTTGATGAATTCATTTATTACTCCCCTCAAAGAACGCCATATTTTCGAGGGTAGAGTTTACACCACGTTTAACCAAATGAAGATGGACGACTTCGGAACGGTAACCGGTCGCCTTTCTTCTTCTGGCCCCAACATGCAACAAGTGCCAAAGCGTGATAAGGAACTAGCCCCAATGTTCCGGTCTATTTTTGCAGCACCAGACGGGACGTTTTGGTCGGCAAACGACTATTCCCAGCAGGAATTCAGGCTTTTCGCCAATTACACCGGGTCGCCAGTTCTAGTAGCAGGGTATAACGCCGAGCCATATATCGATGCCCACACTAACGTAGCAGAACTCTTGGACGTGGAGCGGGACCCAACGGCGAAACGTATGAACCTTGGTATGGTTTACGGGATGGGTGTCCTCGCACTTGCTGGACACCTTGGTATAACAAAACAACAAGCAAGCATTTATCGAAACAAATATCACAAAATGATACCAGAAAGTAAGTCTTATCTCAAAGAAACTGAATATTGGGCGCGTCAACGTGGGTACGTAAGATCAAAATTAGGCAGGCGTCGTCGTTTCCCAGATAGCCGCCACGCGTATAAAGCTGGTAACAACATCATTCAAATGACAGCTGCCGACATGACTAAAGTTAAAATGGTCGAGATTGATGAATATTTTGCATCGAAGGGCGATGATTGTAAAATTGCGTTACAGGTGCATGATGAGCTTGATTGGTTCGTACCGTTTGGGTGTGAAGATCAGGATTTAGAAGCAAAACGCATCATGAAATCGTTTGGACCGGACGATGAATTTGAACTTAAAGTCCCTACTGTTGTTGACGGTTCGAGGGGCGAAAACTGGGAGGGTGCGAGTTTTGGCACCAATTGGTTAGATGGCAAATAGTGAAGCTCAATTTAGACAAGAATTGTTAAAAGACGCCCGTAAATTGGGATATCACGCAGAACCTAACGTGTCGGATTTTGACATTGGGCGTCCTGATTGTTTTATCAAAGCCTTAGATTTCCCCACCATATGGATTGAATTGAAATTTATACGATCTGTTGGGCGAAAAATCAACCTATCAGCCCAACAGCGTAATTGGGCTAAAAAACACCGCAGTGTTGGGGGCCATTCAATGTGGGCTGTTTGTGTTAAACTACGGGTTTATCAATGGGAATTGTATGTAGGTACGGAATTTGATGAGGACGTAACCCATGTAAAGCACGGGGAATTGTTACAGTGTAAAGGTATAGGAGAAACGTGGGATGTCGACGGATTGCTCAGACTCACAAACAACCGAAGAACTTATTAAAAGCAGGTCAGATTACGGAGACCCTGTTGTTAATCTTGGGTGTGCTTACGACTTGAAAAAAACTTATCGTTATACGGTGAGTGTGAATTTTGCTTTTGTCGACAAAACACCGGAAGATGGAGCACATGATGAAGCAATCGAAATGTGCTTAACAAAAATTGCCCGTATCGCATCGGGTAAACGTAAAGCGGACAACTATGATGACATCATGGGGTACGCAACACTAGCCAAAAAACTGGCGGGATTTGAGGATTAAAAAATGTTAAAACTTGACGCGGGAAAAGTTAACGTTATGTTGGACGGCCAATTTGGCTCGACGGGAAAAGGGCTATTTGCCGGATACGTCGCAAAACACAACAAGATCAACATCGCTATGACAAACGCGGCACCAAATGCGGGCCACACATACTGCGATGAAAAGGGCACCAAATTTACATGCTTTCACCTCCCGGTGTCAGGCGTGTTGCAAAAAGACAGTCTCATTTATCTTTGTGCCGGAACAATTATCGACCCCGCCGCACTGGCAGACGAAATGGATCAACTTGACGTTTCATGGGACAGATTGCGTATCCATCCCCGCGCAGCAATTATCGAAAAAGGGGATAAAATCGCAGAGGGTGCCGGTTCTGCAACCGAGGGTTTAGCCTCTACACAAAAAGGTTGTGGACATGCACTGTCCCGAAAAATTAATCGATCGGCTATGTTGGCAAAAGATTGGTATGCCGACCAAGAATTTATCCAGGAAGTCGATCTTTCCGCCGCGTGTGCAGAGGGTAAAACGATCTTTATGGAAGTACCCCAAGGCATGGACCTTTCATTAAATGGAGGATTATCTTACCCCCATTGCACGTCGCGTGAAGTCTCCGTGTCCCAAGCGTTGTCCGACGCTTGCGTCCACCCCTTTCTTCTTGGTAAAGTAGCGGTTACGATGCGCACGTTCCCAATTAGGGTGGGCCACATTTACCAAAAAGTGCATGGATACGGAAATGAAAAAGTGGGTGAAAAGATTGTCGGTAATTCAGGACCATTCTACCCAGACCAAAAAGAACTGGCGTGGTGTGATGTTGGTGTTACACCTGAACTTACTACCGTTACCAAAAGAAAACGCCGCATCGCCTCTTGGTCGTGGACCCAATACCGAAAGTGCATGGACAGGTTCCGTCCAAATTATGTGTTTCTAAACTTTTGCAATTATTTTAGAAGTGAGAAAGACTTTGAAGAACACCTTAATAAAATGGACGAAATTCGCAGCACCAAGTCTGCGGAGTTTTTCACCGGGTTTGGACCAAATGTTGAGGATGTCTACTCCCCTAGTGAAACTTCTCTCGAAAGACTGTGGTTCCAAGAGAACCGTTGATGTGTCCGACGGGAGCGCCACGGAGAGCCATGGAGGCTCGGCGGGTACCGACATAGCCTCGACCTCCTGCGCTAGTGCCCGTGGTACCGCCCCGGCGACGCCTAGGGGGTCGCCGGCGACGCCTAGGGGGTCCGGGATCAGTCTGGAGGATCCCGTCAGACGAGAGATTGAAGTCATGGCCCACGCAATGGAACACAAGTTGCGTGAGAATGACCACAAGGGGGGTTGGGAATTAACCTCTATCGATCAACTCTTTGAGTTGTTAATTGGTGAAGTGGATGAATTACGTGAGGCCATCCAAGGTGGAAACTTCATCGAGATTATGTTAGAAGCCGCCGACGTAGCAAACTACGCAATGATGATTGCGTGGAACTCAATGAAAGGTAAGTTAAAATGAACAAAGTCTTAGTATTTTCCGACGTTGCGATCCTCGCTGCGGCAGTTGCTGCACATGAGGCAAACAGGGAATATTGTGTTAGTATTGGTGATGACACACAAGTTCCATGGGACGACGCGCCCGATTGGCAAAAAGAAGGTGCCCTTGCCGGTGTTAAATTCCATATTAACAATCCCGACGCCGAAGATAGCGCAAGCCATGACAACTGGGTGGCGCAGAAATTGGCAGACGGTTGGGTCCTCGGTGAAGAAAAAGACGAGGAAGAAAAAACCCACCCCTGCATGGTTCCTTTCGATGAACTTCCCGAAGAACAACAGCACAAAGATGTTCTGTTCAAAGAAACGGTGTGGATCGGACTGGAAGCCGCAAAATTAGCGGAAGAAAGCGCCGATACTGAAAAAGACCCGGACGACCTTCCACACGTTGAAAAAATCGGCATTCTTGTTGGCATTCTTGGCGGCATGGATCAAGATGACGACGATTTGTGGAACAGGGATGGGTTGCCAAGTTTACCTGGCCTCCGTGGCTTTGCGCCTTTCCATGTCGACGACGACATGCGGCGTGAATGTTGGACCCGTTACAACGAAGGCAACACCGAAGCCGAAATCAACCCGGTTGAAGAACCTGTTGAAAAGGCGCAACTGGAAACGGCAACTGTTACTGTTGATGGCGTTGAATACGAAGTCACACGTGCTGACTTTGCGTTGCACGGGGTGTGGTGGGAAGGAAAACGCAAAATTTCCACTATGTGGTCTTGTTTGGTCCCCGCAGTTGGTGGCACTAAATTCTACCAAAACGTTCCGCAAGTTGCGGCAAAGAAACTGCCTGTCTACCCTTGGGCATAAAACAACGGGGGGACAACCGTGTCCCCCCAATTTTTAGAGAGGAAAACGCCATGAATTTATTTGCACGAGAACTTAGAGATTTAGCGTTTGTCCCCAGATGGGGGATAGCGAGAACAATCCACACCCAATCCGTTGCTGAACATTCATATTACGTGGCGTGTTACGCTAAAGAAATAATGAAAGCAATTAAATGGGGACGGTACTGGGAACAGGGTTTGTTAATAATAGCCTGTCTTGAACATGACATAGAAGAGTCTTTCATGTCGGATATACCGGGTCCATCAAAAAGGTCTGTTGTTGATAAAGAAAAATACAACAACTACACAGAAATTGAAGTTGCAAAAAGATTTGGGCAAACCATACACCAAGATGCGGAAATAAAAGCCATTATTAAAGTTGCTGATTTGGTAGATGAATGTATGTTTCTTGGGGGAGAATTACAAATGGGGAACAGATCAATATTAAAATTTTATGGGTCTGCCCGTGAAAGGTTATTTAAAGCGACACAACTGTTACCTACTGACCACAGCGACATTAAAATTTTGGAAGACGACCTTAAAACCGCAATCGATCGTCAATTGAACGGATACAGCAAACCACCAAGGAACAACAGTGATGTGGCATCTTAAAGGGTCTCCATACGAAGTACAAACCGTAGCGGCAAACCGTTCGCGTGGCGAGGTGGGTTTCGCTTATTTCATGGAAATGGGGCTTGGAAAAACTGCCGTAACTCTAAATGAGTTTATGGAACTGGTAATAAATGAAGATTACCACGGTCTTGCAGTTATATTACCCAATACGTTAAAAATTAACTGGATTGAAGAGGCCATTGAGTGGGGGCTTGAAGACAAACTCACTTTGGTTATGTGGCCCAACATCCCAAAAAGCACTGACAAACCGTGGTTGTGGGTAATTAACTATGAAGCTTTTTCCGTTGGGAGGGCTAAAGGTTACGATGAATTGGTGCGTATAGCTAAAGTGTGTAAAGTAATGATGGCTGCTGACGAAAGCATCGTCATGAAAAAACACAATGGGAAAAAGACGGTTAAATTGATCGATGTTGCTAAATACTCACCATGTAGACGTATATTGTCGGGTGCCCCTGTTTCTCAAGGACCACATGATTTGTGGGCGCAGCTTAGGTTTATTGGTCGTACAAATATGAATTACTACGCCTTCCGGCATCGTTATTGTAAAATGGGGGGTTTCCGTGGTAAACAAGTTGTTGGGGCGCAAAACGAAGAAGAATTAAATCGTTTATTACAATCGTGTTCTTTCCGAGCCAAAAAATCGGACTGGACGGATTTACCTCCTAAATTGTTTCAAAGAATAAAATACGAATTGTCTGACCAACAAAAACGCCACTACGTCGAAATGGAACGAGATTTTATAACGTTTATCACCGGGCTTGGTGACGAATTGTCCATGGTTGAGGCGAAAATGGTCGTTACCCAAATGGGTAAATTACAACAAATCACATGCGGGTTTATTCACGATGAAGAAGGAAACCCAGTACGAATAAAAGGTCCCTGTCCCAAATACGACTTATTAAAGACAACCGTTGAAGGGACAGAAGGGAAAATCCTTAATTTTGTGTTCCACCGTCACACTATTGACATGATGGAAGAATTTATGACAAAGGATAAAATTCCTTTTGTTACGCTACGTGGACAAATGAAACCGGAAGAAATATCAAGTGTAAAAAAACAGTTTAATTCTAAGGGGGGACCCGTAGTAATGAATTGCCAGATAACTTCAACCAAGTATGGCAACACCCTTCTTGGTGATGTTGATGACAGATGTAATACGTCCTTCTTCTTCGAAAACACATACGACTATGACGCAAGAATTCAATGTGAAGATAGAAACCACCGGCACGGACAAGACAAAGACGTGCTAATTATTGACCCGTATTCCTCGCCTATTGAAGAGGCGGCAACTGCTGCGTTGTTAAGGAAAGACGGTGTAGCTAAATCAATTGTAGATGGGGTAAAAAATGGACTTCTTGAAGGAAGCTAAAAAATACACAAAACTTGGACTTTCACCTGTTCCCTTGAAAAAAGGGATGAAACGACCTGCAGAAAACAATTGGCAAAATTATTGTACTAATTTGCCAACCAACGACGAACTTAAAGAGTGGGATGAAAAATACCCTGATGCCAACCTAGGGCTTGCTCTCGGTAATGTTGTTGGAAGTAGCGGGTACCAATTAATGGCCGTTGACATTGACGACGATGAGTTAATGGAAGACGTAAAACGAGCAATAGGGTCTTGTCCTGTAACCAAAACAGGGAAAAAAGGCACTACCGTTATCGGCGTTGCTGACACAAAACTAACAAATTTAAAATTAAAGAGGATGATCGGCGGAGTTCCTGCCCCTAGACCTTCGGTCGAAATTCTGTGCCACGGGTCGCAAACAGTTATGCCCCCCTCGACCCACCCGGAAACAAAAAAACCATACACGTGGGGTGATAAGACAATATTTGAAGTTAAATCAAACGAATTACCTTTAATATCAAAAGCCGTTGTTGATGAAATTACAGCAATCTGTCATGATAAAGCCGATCATTTTAGAAACCTTAATTCGATGGTTTGGCTTGGCGATGGTGGTGGCGGCAATACCCACGACACGTGCGTTAGTGCTGCGGCAAACATGGTGGCCAGAGGGTGGGATGATCATGAAATTTTATCCCGTATAGACAGAGCAAAGAAAGAAGCCTGTGATGCGGCTGACGCTGAATACGATTGGCCTCAAGCGGCAAAAACCATTCAAGGTTGGGTTGATTCTGCCCGTGAAAAGGGTATGACTGATAACGCCAAAAGAAAAAAGAAAATCCCGCCTGAACGGGTAATGGCCAACTGGTTAATTGAAGAAAAAGGTGGGTTTGACAACGTTGCATGTGTACAGGGTATTTTAAGAAGTTACAAGGACGGTCATTGGCCCAAAATAAACCTTAATAATGCGATGAAAAACATGTACATCGTCGACGAGGCACTTACTCAACGTGAAGCGAAAGCCGCTATGGGTATTGCTCACACCTTGACCGAAGACGAAAAGTTCGGTACAACGGAGGGTGTGCTACCTCAAAATGACCCTAAGCGTAAGAAAATTTGTCTAGCGAATGGCGCTTTAAATCTTATGACTGGAGAATTAGACCAACACGACAAAGACCACCAACTCTTGCACCGATTGGACTTTAATTGGGATGAAGAGGCCGTTTGTCCTGTATATGACAAGGTAATACAACAAACATTCAACAATGATCCGGATGCGGTCAATTTGTGGGAAGAATTTTGTGCCCATACGCTAATACCAGACACAGCTTTCCAAAAAATGTTATTCTTAAAAGGTCCAGGTGGAAACGGAAAGGGCACAATGGCACGCGTATTGCGTGATATGCACGACCCCGATGCGGTTGGAAGTGTTGGTATTACTGATCTAAACGACGAAAGAAAACGTACATCCTTAGCCGGAAAAATGGTAAACATAAGCGGGGAACAATCTCGATTAAATTTAGTATCCGATACTTATTTAAAGAAAATAACAGGCGGGGACCCTATTGATTTACGTAAACTGTATGGCGAGACACAAAACAACGTAGTCCTAGCAGTTCGGTTCCTCGAATTGGTTAATGACATGCCAGCGACAAGCGACAGTTCAGACGCATTAAAACGACGAATGATGATCTTATTGTGTCCAAACAAAATTAAAGAACCGGACCCAGACCTCGACCGAAAACTGATCCAAGAGAGACCGGGCATTCTGCGTCGATGGGTGACCGCCTTACATAGGCTGTACGATCGCGGACGCTTCGCAGAACCCGAGTCTAGCAAAGAAGAAGTCAATCAATATATGTTAGAAAACGATCCAGTTAAGTATTGGATTACTCAAAGGATGGACGAAGACGAGGAAGGGACTCAATCCATTGAACTCTACGCGGATTATAAAGAATGGTGTACAGTGGTTTCCGTTAAGCCCTTCCCGGAGGTTATATGGGGGAGAAGAATGACGTCCCTTGATCTTCCGTCATTAGTAAAGAGAGTTCACAAAACTTCAATACGTTTTAGGAAGATCAAGGTTAAAAAAGGGTTTGATATTAAGGTTTGAGCCAATTCCTTTATTTTAAGGGTTTAATATCGCCCAAAGAAAAACCTATTTTCAATGGAAGATCAGCACAATCAGTCGGAGTAAACTCGTTCGGGGAAACCCCACTGTCTTGTACGATTTTTGCTTCGCGTAAACACATTACGACAGTTTCGGAACAAAACAAACTTGAAGCGTCGGGCTTGTTTCTTTGCCACGGGAACACATCAAGTTCTGCACGTATAAGTTGAAGATTGTCTTCTTCATAAGGGGTTCCGTGGTGTTCGTCGATAAAATTGTATATGGCTTGGTGTTGGGCCAGTGTACGGGGACCAACAATCGGAAGGTGAAAAACTTCACCTTTGTAACTTTCAATTCGATCACCAAGTACAGTTAATTGAACACCGTCAGCCTTTTCTCCAGTGATAATATCACACAAATTACCAATTGAGGTGCTTTCAAAAACACAAGGGCCATAACCAGAATGGTTTACATACAACCCAACATGTGAGTATTCAGCGTCCGGGGGGGCCATTACAAGGGTTGAAAATAGACCCTCCCCTTTAAATAAAAGAACATCACCGGTCTTCATTTTCCGAAACTCCTATTAATTCAAAATGCGGAAGGTCCATAAAACTCTGGTCATGAACATTTGTGTCGCCGTCCCAATCTCCACCCCACCTTATTTCATGGTTCATTTTTCCAGTTGCAAACAATTCGGTAGCAATTCCCTTAACATACCCGCCAAAAAAATAAAACCGGTCACGGTCTTTCCAGTTAACAGGCCACGGGATTACATCAGCAGCGTGTGAAAGTGGCTCCTTATTGTGTGGGCTATCTGGATAATGAAGTTTTGACAACATAGCGGCAAAAGCTGCTTCCTGTTCTTCTTCTCCACGTTTGCCTTTTATCACCGAACAATCGAATTTTTCAATAACGACCCTAAACAACATACGGAGGTCTTCGTGGCATTCATTAAGATTTTTGTTTGATCGTTTCCCAAATATCGGCATTATAACACTCCCATCTTTTTCAACATCGCACCAAAAAAACCGCCTCCAACCATGGCCCCGCCGGCGTACCAAGACTGTTTTCGTTCAACGGAACCAATGCGCTTTGAGTGACTGTCCATTCGTTTAGTTCCCTCGTCAAGCTTCTTGTCAATACCTCCTACCGTACCTTCAAGATTACCTATAGCGCGAATAATGTCGTTGTTGGTTGGGGCATCAGGTTCTAAGCGTCGATCGGAAAACGCCATGAGTTTTTCCGCAACTTTTTCTGCTGCGTCGGTGATTAATTTTCCTAATTTTTCATCATCCATGGTCTTACTAACCTTGTTTCGCAGTTGCGTGTTATGGTCCAAGTCTCTCCGAGTATAGAATTGTAGTGTTTAATGTTTTCTTCTGTCGCAAATCCAATAAAAATTTTAACAAACCCCGGTGTTCTATTTAGCAACTTGAGACTGTCTTTCCGTAGAACACCTTTTTTGTAATGAAACCACTCGTCCCCAATTACTATTCCAAACCCACCAGCCCCAATTAAATCATACGCCACCGTCGTTTTTATGTCGTCCGGTTCTTTCACCACTAAATAAGATTTTGTCTGTCCATCTTCGGTATACGAGCCACGCAATAAAGGCTCCTGCGACGAACGCGAACGTATCAACATAACCGGGCGGAATAATCCAATCAAAACACATAAGAAGGAACAAATAACACCAAAGAAACGAAACAGCACTCTTGTCAATTGGTTTGTTGTAGAAAGCAAAGGTGAACCCCGCAGTTACAGCAATTAAATTGTGAAACCTGTTTAGTAAGACCCATTCAAATTCAGTTATAGCCGGGTTCAACACACTGTAAAACCCCAGATAAACAAAATAGACAATTGTCAATGTGAATGGGCGAAAAATCATCCTTTACCTGTCTTTTGAACTTTCTTTTTACGTTCCTTGTCACGCATTGGGAGACCTGCGACTTTTTGGTCGTTCCCTTTGTTTTTCGTTGGGAAAAATTTGCTTTTTCTTTTGGTCGGTGCTTTTGGCATGACAAACCCTATGGAGTTAAAATAACATCGCTTTCTTGTTGCGTGACAATGCCAGCAGAAACGAGTTGTGCCATGAAACTAGCGGTACTAGGCCTTTCAAGGTCAACTTTGTTGGCACTAATTGCCCGATTGTATTGTTTTATACGGGAAGGATGTAAGGGTCCCCCTGTGTTTGCATCCATGGCGTAAACCCAAGCTGCGACATCATCTGCTTGTTGAGAAGTGAAGCGATCTTCAAAATCTTCGTATGAAATGACCGTAGGCATCACGACGGGTAATGGGTCGTCTGCGATTGTTTCGGCACCGGGGTTAACTAACCAATCCTCGGGTTTATCACTAGGGGATTGGGCTGCAAATGCGCCCGCGATAGTTCCCGGTAACGTTCCACCTTGATTAGCGAGATTAGTCGCTTCAAGTAAAGTATCAAAATCTTGATACTTAGGGTTACGAAAACTTTGGTCCCAATTCATGATTGCAACGTATTGTTTCATCGTTCTATCCTATTTGTACCCAACATTCATTGAACCAGCGTCTAACGTTCCGGCTGAAATTAACATCTTAATTTGTGTTAATTCAGCAGACAACGTTTTTGTTCCTGCGCCAACGTGACCCCGGTTGCCCCCACCTGTTGTACTATCTCCTGTTTGACTAGCAAACGCCCACGTGTGATTAACAGGGTCCACTAGAATTAAATGGGCAAACCCATGAGCGTAATAATGGTAATCGTGGTGGGTTTGGCTACCAGTACACCTAAACCCGTTAGTTTGTGACGCTGCCTTTGAAGCTGACGCGTTACTACTCCACCCTGTTCCTTCATACCCTGTTGTTTCAATACCACCACTGTCCCCAATTTGGAGCGACATAATACTATCGGTACTGTCGCTAACCCCTTCAAACCAAACAACAAGCTCCGTTACTCCAGAAGGTATACCAGAAAACGTTACAGACGTTCCGGAGGTAGTAGCCTGTTTTGTTAACCACGTAAGGCTACTAGTCGCTAATGCTGCAATCGCTTGTGATGACCGCAACGGGGTCATCATTTTCGTATCATCGGTTCCCGCCTCAGCTTCGGCTTGCGATGCACGTTGAATTAAATCCTGCCCTGTACGGACTAGTATTTTTCCTTGTGTAGCGTGTGAATGGGCGACCGTACCGACAATAACATCAAGCTCTGTTCCTGTGGGAGCTGTGTTAGTTAAATCCCCAGCTGTTGACGCATCGAGATAAAGCGTGTCACCATCACTCCAAGAACTTGTATCAACATCATTAACAACACCGAATGTGGTGATATAACCATTTGAATTGTTTTCAATATCATGGGTTGCTACACCAACAACACGGGATGTAGTCGTTGCGTCAGCCTGTGCTAGTGTAATGTTTGGTAATTGTCCCGTTGCGCCACTTATATAAACAGCTTTCCCGTCGTTAATTGTTGACCCTGTAGAATTGCGCGTTCTAATCCACTGTTCTCGCCCAATTTGCATGGTGACGTCAGCTTCATCATTGTAATACGCGAGAGCTTTATCCCCATCATCATAAAATACACGACCTTCTTGATGGGCAGGATTTGAAAGCCCGGTAGTGAAATCCCACAGGTCTGCTCCCGTTATTTCCGGATGAACATGGTCATACCTGGAAACTTCATCACTTGTTCCCGGTGCAGCTGCCCCTAAAGCCACAGGTGTATTACCTGAAATGACAACAGCACCAAATGTGGCTACAGTCAACAACGCCAAACCACTAGTCGAAACACCTAAAAATTGAGCGTCTGCTGTTGCCCCATCCGGCCAATTGAGCAAATAAGTTTCTGCTGATTGAACGGGACGAGCAACACTTCTAAGGATTTCCCCTTCACGTTCACCAACCATCATCGTAACGCGATTATACTCGTTGTTAATATTGTCCGGTGTCCAATCAGATGAGTCCGTGAAATTGGTGCTACGCTTTACTTGCGTATCACGTTCAATGGTTAGCTTAGCAACCCCACTTGTTTCAGGAGCAACAGAGAACGTTACTTCTTTAGTACCATTTGAATTTGCGCCGACAATCGTAAACCCAGAAGACTCAGGGGTTGTACTGTCATCGAAATAAATTTTAATATCCGCATCTTCGAAAAACTCGAATGGGATAGTGAACACAACCTGTGCAGCAATGGGAACATATTGTACCCTAGGGTCAACATCATTAATTTGAATACCCATCGTGTTCTCCTACTGCAAAGTCTGTTGGACGTCAGAAATTGATCTGAGAACGTCCGTTTTAAAATCCGACAAATCGCTGATTGAGGCCCTTAACACTTCATCCTCATCTGTCAATGCAACAATAGCGGCTTTGTTGTACGCCGTGTGGACCCAGTTAATCAAAGTGGCTTTGGACGCGTCTTGAACGCCTTTGTACAATTTGGATTTAACTAATTCATCCATTGCCTTGGTTTGAGTTAGTTCACCGGTACCCAACACGTCAAGTTCCACTTCATCGCCTGACAGTGTTATTAGTCTGTCATACTGCCAGTCGTCTAGGCGTACCCCTTTTATAACACGGGACGGGGGCTGTACCAAAGCCTCTCGGAATACCTGCATCTGGCCTGTTTCCGAATTCATAACCCCATCAACACCAAGTCTGACAATTTCCTTGTCGATTGGTTTTTGGCTTTCTTCTCCAATTCTTATAGGAAGATATGTGCCTTGAAGTCCGAACAACCAACCTTTATCGTGTTCACGAGGTTCTCCCCACACATTACGTTTAGGGGGTAGTTCTTTCGAAAATCCCGGTGTTTTTGCTTTAATCGCATCCAGTATGCTTGTCATTTCTCGCATGTATGGGTCATCAGCAACAGCAAAATCGCGGACAATGTTTGGCACAACCAAAGAAGAAGCAAACCTTTGTGTCCAACGTTCCGCATAACGGGTCGGATCTTCCATGAGATTGAAAAAGTCACTTGCGCCAGAAAGAAAAGTTTTGTTTGTAGTGTTTTCCGCAACAACCGCAACCATCATGGCGTAAGCGTTAGTAATTTCGTTTTCACGAGTTGGGTCATCCTGATCGTGATATTTCACATAGCCCATTAAATCAGCAACGGCCCCCGCAACAAACGACACTGGCTCAACCCTGCTAAATTGACGCCATTCGTAAATCGGAGAGCCATCCTCATTTTGTCCAGTTTCAATTCTCATGGAATAAGGTCTAAACCCTGCACGTTGCCATGCTTTTTGTTGCCTTGGATCAGAAGGCCCACTACCAGTTATATTGCCCTGCATCGCTTGATAGCCTATATACGAAGAAAGCATAGCACCGGAGGCAATTTTCGCATTCGCTGCGTCTGCAGTTGCCCCACCTGATTTAATAGCGTTTTTATAATCCATTGATAGTGGGGCAAAAATTGGGTTTCTTTCCAAAGCACCGGCTTTAAAAATGTTGATTGGGGTCCGAACAAACGGTACGATAAATTTAAATACCGGAATTTGCATACGGCTGATTTTCACATTGGACAGAGCTTGCATTTTCTTTCCGGTTGGTCCGAGTTCTGATTGGAAAGTTATGTAACGGGCAAATTCATCCGCATCTTTCAATGCTTCATCTGGAATGTCACTTTTAAAACGATGAAGTGCCGTGGCTTTATCACGGAATGACCCCCCACTTTTCATGGCGTGGGAGTAAGCTTGTTTGTTGATTTCCATACGTCGACCGATAGACTTGAAAAATTCATCTTGTCCAAGCATCAAAGTTGTAGGAGTTCTTACAATAGCACCAACAAAATCCGTGGCCATACCGGGAAGACCTGATAAATTTAAATTCTCCGATGAAATAGCTTTTTGTCTTAATCCTTCAACGCGCATTGGGTCACCCGGAACGGCAGGGGTTCCCGTAGCAACAGCTTTAGTCGCGGATTTAACTCCGTCCCAAAATCCTTCAATCATTCCGTACATCATTGCGGCACTTTCGCCAATATACGCTCTGTCTATGGGTTCAGGTTTTCCGCCAATTTTTGCAGCCGCCGCCCTAATGGACCCTATTGTACCCGCAATAGCGGCCTCCGGAACTTGCCATGCAGTGAAGAGTGCGTTACCCGTGGCGTTAATGGTGAGGGTTTTAACCCCTGATAAGATTGAATTGATGTATAATTCTGTTATAGTGTCCCAGCCGTTTGAATTGAGACCACGTTTCGCAATGGCGTTAAGATCGTCAGGGGTTGTGGCGCGTTTAAGCGCTGCGGCTAAATTATCAACTTTCCCTTCCCCAAACGCTTGCATAACTTCATCAATAGAGTCAAGATTTCCAGTTTCAAGACCAACAGCGAGTTTTTGTGAGTTCAATGCGCGACCCGGAGCAGCAACAATACCAACAGCGTGGCGCATATTATTAACATGGTTCTGTACAGAGGCCAAGAACCGAGCTTTTTCAGCAGTTGTTGCGGCAGTATCATAGGCCTGAACAGTTTTTCGTAAAGAATATGAGGACTGAGCAAGCATGACTCTTGCGGCGTATACTTCTTCATCCACTTTCCCCAATCTTTCATAAGTTTCTCTTAACCAAACAGAGTCAACCCCTAATTCGTCGGCAAGTTGAACACCAGCGGATGAAGTTTCCCCCCATGTTTTTACATCTTTGGGGATAGTAATATTGTCGGCAACAACCGCATTCACGGCTTTCAAATCATCAGTAACAGCCATTCTTTCGAGATTGATGTTCATTACCTTATTCGGAAGATACTGCGCAACGTCGTCCCCCACCCAAGACAAAAACCCTTGTAACTCCTGCAGAGTTTCTTCACTTTGTTCTGCTGTTACTTCTACGAATTTTTCTTTTCTTTCTTTGGCGATGTTTTTGTCGAGTTTTTGGCTTTCAGCAACGGCTTTTGCTTCTGCTTCAATTTGATCAACAATGCTAGGCTTTGCAGGGAATAATCCTTTAACCAAAGACTTTAACTTACCAACACCTTTACCCGCTTGTTTTCCAACCGCCCCCAAACCGAGAACAGACAAAGGCAAAGCCAATTTAAGTCCCACTTCTTCCTCAAACGACACGTCGACGCCCTGTGCACGTTTGTCAAACATGTTGTTTAAATCATCAATAGCAAGACCGACATCAACACCGGGAACAAAATCAAGAAGCCCAAATTGTTCAAGACCTGCCCCGAACCTAGATTTTGCAAACCCCTCTGGGAGTTTATCGGTAATAACATCACGGAAAGTTGGTCCCGGACCTGCGGTTAATCTATCTACTCTTTCCGTTGAAAGATCAGCAGTTATTGGGCGGAGCAAACCGACACCCAAAAAATCAGCCAACTCAGACTGATCAATTTCGGATAGATCAAATTTGCCCCCAATCAGCCTATTTAGGATTGAACCAACTTCCTCTTCTTCCACTTCCCCACGGAGCGCCCGGATTAAATCATCGTTTCCCGATGCAGGATCGGGGTCCTCTGATACAGGTATCGGCGTCGCCTCCGATACGACGTCCGTCGGCCCCGTGGGGGTCCCCGTGCCCTCTGGCGATGCGTCGGGTACCGACATAGCCTCGACCTCCTGCGCTAGTGCCCGTCGATCGCTCTCTTCCCTATAATTTTCATACTCAAGTGGGTTTTGATCACCAGTGAAAATTATAGTAATAGCTTTGGCTTTTTCTGCCGGTGTGAATTGTTTAGGCTTAGTCGCCATTGATCTTCCCCAATTCGTCTTTCCACTTTTGGCCTTGTATCATTCCAACGAGGCCAGCTTCAATGTCATCTGCTAACAAACTAGGATTAGATTTGTATTTCGCCGGAACAGAACTAATTCTCTTACCGGGAGTTTCAATTTCGTTTTCTGACATTATTTTCTTTAATGTGCGATTATACAAATGTAAAATATCAGGCGGGTCTTTTAGTTCCCCATTTTGGAACCTTCTCCATTCAATGGCAGACGTATCAAACATTTCCTGACGAACACGGGCCGCAATTCGTGCGTTTTTATCGTTAGCCATGGCACGGCCAAACAAATTCGTCTTAACTGGAACATCGTTAGCCAATCGATCAAGGTAACCACCTTCATCTTTCCACGCTGGCCAAGAAGCAAACGGATAATCCGTCTTCTGAGTAATCAGTTTCTTTCGGAAATTATCGTAAGTAGCCCCGCTTATACCCTTACCAAGTTGATCTTCCAACCATTGATTTGTCAAAACCCCATCGTGAAGTTTCCTAAACGTATCATTTACAACTTCTTTATTGTCCCCGTTAAGGTGGTCACTTCTAAATGCAATAATTGTAGCAGCTTTAGTTGGGTTTAATTGTTTAGCGGCTTTAAACGAAGCATCGTCAGCAGGGTTTTCATAAAAATTAAGCATGGCAGCATCAGAAGCCTGTCCATCTGCGGCTGTTTCTTCCGCCTCTTTCCTGGCTTCTTGGGTTAATTCGTTGCTTAAATCCCCAAGCATCGCATCTTCCATTTTGCGTTTTTCTTCCGCAGTAAGTCCTGATGCTTTAACACCGGATGCTTTCCCAGAAGTTTCCGCAAATTTTGTACTTTTAAACTCACCAATAAACTTTAACTTTTGATTAGTAGGAGTTCTACGGAATGCCCCCATAACTAAATTTTCACGTGTACGGCGGAACATATCATCTTTAGCATTAAAAATTTGTTCCGGGGTTAAAACACCTGTTCCGCCTTCAACAATTAGGCCTTGATTGTCAAGCGCACGAATATATGACTCTTGTTCACGTGAAAGAGCAACAAGGTCCCCGTTTTCAGCAGCATTTGAAATTTGTAACAACGAATTTGTTTTTGCAGCTTCAAAGGTTGCTTTGTTTGTTTCAAGAACCGCGTTTGCCGCGTTTACTTGTGTACGTGATGAAAACTCACTAACTTTACTGTCCGCATAAATTTGGTAATTTGGAATTGCCTCAAGAGGCATATCCTTCATAATTCCATCAATTACCTTGACGGCAGCTTTTTCGTATTCCGCAGGGTTATGGGAGAGCCTTGCGTCCAACATAAGCGCCGATAATTCTTTATCCGTGGTCGTTTTTGTTTTGTTTAAAAACGTTTCGATACCGGATTTATTAAAAGCCCGACTATAAAGAGTGTTAGCGGGGTCGGTTTGAAAATTTGTTCCTGCCCCTGCTTTTGCTCCTTCCGCCTTTGCTTTCCGTACAGCTTCAACGTCTAAAGTATTTTGGGCGCTGTCTACGAATTTATCCAACACCCCAATAAGTCGATCCCCAGTAGTTATTCTAGGAATTCTTGTTTCTGCTGTGCTTACCACGTCAGGGGTAAGTTGATTTTTAAATCTCTCAACCATTATACGCCCCTCTCACTGGTTCTAATTGCAAAATCAAACAACGATCCACCTGCATCAATAAGCCCACCAGTTTTCGCGGCAGACGCTTCTTGAGAACCAACATCAAGATCAAACTGAGCTTGCCTTCTAAGTTGTTCTTGTTGCGTTTCGGATGAAAATCTTCGTATGTCAAATGTTTTCGCTGCTTCCGCAAGTGAGTCCTCAATTATTACGGAAGACCTGCCAGTCGCCTCTTGTGTGGCGAGAATACTTTTCAATTTTTTCATATCCTGCAGATTTTCTTCCGCAGTTTGGGCAGCCAATAAAGAAGCCTTGAGCGTGGCGTTTGACGCATCATTACGCGCTTGAGCTTCAATCATTGCTGCTTGTTGGTTGCCCTGGGCAATAGACGTCACAGTAGAAAAAGCCGTTCCGGCAATTGTAAGCCCTGTAGTAATTGTTGAAGCCAACGCAGTAACCTGTGCCGCAGTTGCAGTAGAGCTTAAAACGGCTGTTGCAATCATTGTCGCCATTATGCCCTCACTTCCTGAACAATCCCTAACAATATGAAAGGGTGGGGCTCTGCTTGTGTTATTAAATTTTGAGGTTCAAGACTATAACCAAGATGCCTTACTGTCTTAATACCAGTAAACGGTTCAAGAGGCCCATCAAAAATAGGTTGCCCAAACCGTCTAAAGGGTATAGCATACCCACCAACAGTGACGCCCAATGAGTCTTTAAGCATCACGGATGTCTTAATAACTCTCCGTATTTCCCCAATCATAGTGCCATCCTGCAATTCTCTTTCAGGAGGATTGGGTTTTACTTCTGGGAAATAAGCTAATCCTACTTCAATAGTCAATGCTTCTTTAGAAATAGTAATAGCTCCAGCAGTTACAGTAAACGTTCCTTCTAAAAGAACCCCGTCTGCCTTTACGTAAACTTCTTCCCCTTCAAGGTGGTCAATACCAGACCAAGAAACCGTTGCCGGGCTATCGGTTAGTGTGAGGCTATAATCAAGCCTATGATCTGGATTGAACCTGCATAAATATTTTTTATCCACCGAATTAACGGTTACCGCCATGGTCGCATACATGAAACCAGCGTCGTACCCGACTTTGTCCATCATACCGAAATCATCACTGCCGGAGGTCCATCCGGTTAATTCTTGTTGACGCAAACTATTTAATACGGACCAAGTTCCATCCGTATTGACGACATACACAAGGTCGGCGTCCTGATCCTCGAAGGGTCTAGAATGCGCCATATCCACGGGGGTTTTGATTAAATGTTCTGAAATTATAGATATTCCATTAGCATTATATTTTTCAGTAACAGCATCAAAAATAAATTCTCTAATAACATCCGCATTTAATTGAGGAAACATCGTTGCTCCATCAACAAATATAGGGGCAACATTTCCAATACCACGTTTGTCCTGTCTACGAACAGTAACATTCTCTGGGGTTACCGGATTGCCAGCAATATAAAACTCTGCGTCAGACGTAAAAATTTCAAGTCTATCGGCAGAAATAAAATGTTTAACCGCATTTACTTGATCGGTACTAACAAAAGTGGAAATTGCTTCATTATCAAGACCCGAACCTTCATTAAAATCAAACACATCATTTGAACGGGATAGCCAAACCCCATTGGGAACGTCTCTGCTACCACCAACGGCAAGCCTATTCTGGTGAAAAACACCCGCCCTAGGCCATCCACGAGTTGTAGACCAAACATCCTCATACCCGCGAGTAATTTCCCATTCAGTTGTAGGGATGGCGGCGGTATCGATAAAATTAATAAGAACCCTCGCTTCTACAACAGTAGTTGACACAAACTTAATTATTTTTGCTTCTCCGCCATTTCCAATTATTGACCCACCAACGTCGGTCGACAAAAGAACAGTGGATGAAGCAGTCATGGTAACTGTTCCACTGACTGCGGAAGGTGTCATTGTTCCCGCAGGAGTTGCGGTAGTGGGGTTAAAAGCAAATTTAGGGATTACCTCATATATAAGAGGTGTAATATCCCAAGTTGCCGTATCTGCGCCACGAACGATTTTTTGTGTTTGATGGTCTTCATGAAAAAACAACAAGGTGTCTGTATTCTGAGTGTATGTTATTTCATCAATATCTGTTCCTGAATAAGGAACCGGGATATCTGCAACTTTAACTCCATCATCATAAACTCTAAGGTTAAAATCAGTCATAACCAGAAGACACGTTTGGCCTCCACCAAAATCAAACCCAACACCGGCAGTTTTTGAAACAACCCCTGAGTCAGTCCACAATTTAATTTCACTGAAAGACGAAGTCTCACCCATCAATATGTCTGTACCACCAACTTTTGCAAGTCTCCAATAACGAGCATTGGTTGAGCCAAAAGACCGCCTGTCTGTGATTGTTGTATCAATGCTATTGAGAGTAGTCCCAAAATTAGAAAATGTGATGTCATCCGTGGAGGATTGCCAAACAAACTCGTCCGTAGACGACCCTGTTAAATTAAAATCGTAAACATCGGCAAACACCACGGTACTTGCCGCACCTAAATCAATATGAGCAATAACATGGGGGTCCGTCGTATCGATCGCGTTTGACACCGAAAAAGTAGCCCTATCATCATCAATAATGTTTGCGGGGGTCCCTCCGTCCGGAGTAGTAACCGTAACACCGCCAGCCGTAAGGTCAATTTCTGTGGGAATGTCTAAAATTTCTTCTTTAAACTCAAGACCGGGTCTAACATAACACCCGCCCTGTGGAAACAACAAAACATTGTCCATAATTTCCGCGCTCTGATAATACTGCCTAATATCAGTGCGGCGTCGCATCCTTGGGGTTAATACCCCAGACCCGAAATTTGTTGTTGGAATACGAAGGGTTTGTGCCATTACCTAACCCTTGTGAAAGGTGATCTTTGAGATTGTCTCCCAGAAATTCTTTGGTTTGTTTTTTGCCTTGCGTCCGCATTACGTGCTAATTTACCTAACCTGTCCGCCTCTTTTGACAATGCAGTGGTTTTTGCAGGATCATCAGCGATCGGTATAGCAAATTTTGAGGCTAAAACCATTTGTAAATAAGTGGTGAAGTAAGAGGGAAATTTGTCTTCTGAAACTGAAAATTGGTATTCAGCATAAACTTCCCCATCAAAATTGGTAACTAAGAAAGTTTCCTGTACATCGTAATCAAGAACATCGTCTTTATTAACGGAAATCAAATTTATAATGTCAGACGGAAGTTGGTATGCAATTTCCCACTTGTCATCTGGAGCAGAAACGTGTTTGCTCAACATAGTGCTTATTTTTGTATTGAAAGCCCAAGGTTTCGTAGAAAGTAAATCGTCCCGAGTGTCTTCGTACAAAGTACCCGCTACAACGGACTCAGTGGAACCGTCTTCAAAAGACGTAATTACTGCGCCCCCAACAAGAACCGAGGCCGCAGATACAATTGAAACATCGGAAGTTGCCATGGAAAAATGGGGGGTGTTAAACCCCCCACTCCGTTTCTTAGGTTGGTGTCATATCGAAAGTGATTTCGGCAGTTTCAGACCCACCGGGGGTACCCGAAACTGTACACTTGATAAGATCACCAGCAGCAACCGTATTCAACGCCGACGGTGCGTCAGTGTCGATATCGCCGGCAGCCGAACCGGAATTGGCGATCGTTAGCACACCGTCGGTAATACCAGTCCCACCAATGTCGAACGTAAGGACGGCATCGTTGGTAGTAATGGCACCATTAAGAACAGAATAAATGTTGTCAATGGTGGCCGCAATCGGGGCAACCACCCAACCGGAAACACCATTCGTAAGGGCAACCGAAACATTGAGAACGTGTTTCGACGTGAACGTCTGGTTCGCAGCACCAGTAATAACAACGACATTAGCCACCGAAATAGACGCAACACCATACTGTTTGGTGAACAGTGTACCATCAACATCACCGGTAACGAGGATCGTGTCACCAGCATTCATGAACGGCGCAGCACTGTCGAAGTAGTTTGCGGCCTCAACCACAGCAAGGGTATCGTTAGTGCTGTAGTGGTGGACGCTTTTTACGGAACCATCACCGGAACCAATGGCACCGCCACTGGAAATTGTGATGAAACCATCTTGATCGTAAGCCATGAGAAAATCCCTCCTTTAGGGGGTTTTAGACAAATTGCGGTCGAAACTTACGTTTCGTCGCAAAGCACCTCGACACAACCTTCAACGTCGATCATGCAAGCGCCCATCGACATCATGTTGTTGACGAACCAAGCCGCACGATCACCGTGCCACGTAATATCGGACGTGACTTCTGCGCCGACAGCATGGCCGATTGCAGTTTTGTGGTAAACGTAGGTCAGACGGTTGTTACCAGTTTTGGTAAGGCCGGAATGTGGCATCCACATGATGCCCATCCAACGTTTGGCGAACAAACCTTTGCCGGCGAACGGAAGTTCGTTTGCCGGAATAAAATGCTCATTGACGAATTCATCAATTTGCATCAAATCGGTCCACTGTTTCCAGCCGACCACTGCGGTAATTTCGCCATCTTCCATCGGAACATCGGCGTCGCCCAAAAGCTCAGCAGCTTCAAGGGCTTTGGCCAGGGTCATTCCAACACCACCGGCTGCAATCTGCACTGTGGCACTTGCAAGGGCATCCTGGATGATTTGTTCGTCGGTTTTGCGGCCAAGAGCAAAAGCACCCGCACGAGTTAACAGATCGCGTTCCGGGTTTTTGGTCTTGAAATCATCAAGCTTGTCATGCCAATCACCGGCATACCAATCTGACAACGTGCAAAGGACTGGAGTATGGTCGATGTTCATGACAGGAACTTTACCGTGACGGGTTTTCTGCCCGGCAACGCCTCGACCGACTTTTTGGAATGTGGTGTCGGCAGCATCAATGTTGTTTTTGCTGCGAACGGTATTGCGAAGCTTGGAACCTTGACGCTGGTACGCTTCATGTACCTCCGCCTGATAATGCTTCACAAAACTTAGGTCTACTGTGG
>Ga0098047_10000081_pt1 | contig 36549 bp, 28 predicted proteins | sample 12_taG_FD_92585 | JGI IMG/M metagenome (GOLD analysis project Ga0098047, IMG submission 92585) | Marine viral communities from the Subarctic Pacific Ocean - 12_ETSP_OMZ_AT15267 metaG | ecosystem: Environmental > Aquatic > Marine > Oceanic | place: Subarctic Pacific Ocean | collected 2015-01-16 | reverse complement strand
TAGTACCTTCTCCAGTTTTTGTCAGTAGACTTCTGAGTTGGAGATTTGAAATCTCTAAGACCATTCCTAATAAGACTCTTATCCATAGTCTTAGGGATTATAGCTACCTCGTAATCATCCCAAAAATCATCTGACAATTTCCCATCATTAATGAGAGCATTCACCATTTCTAACATTTTAACGTTAGTAGGTACCATGTGCTCATACTCTGTTTTGCTACCTAATTGTTTTGTCGGTATATTCTCTACACCAACACCAATATAAGCTAGATTCGCTGCTCTCTTCATAGGGCTAGTCATACCAGAACCTAACATCTTACCTAGCATTACTACGTCACCATAATCTATAATACCTTCTTTAGCACTATTAACATAGTAAGTCATTAGCTCTGTAACAGACTCTCTAGCTTCTTTAGCTTGCTTCAATCTACCTTTATAGTTCTTATCCTTGATACCAGCCGCTGAAGTTTCCGCAAACGTTTTAGTATCGAAACCTTCCTCTTTAGCTATCTGATTCCAACCCTTATCTTTTATGTCTTCAAACCCTTTAATTCTAGAGACCTCATTAATTAAGTCTTGAGTACCTGTGAATATTTGACCTCTGAAATCTTGAGTTTGAGGTGTTCCGATCTTATTAACCTTTACACTTCCAACCTTTTTACCTTTAGGTATTTTACCATCCTTCTTATCTTTCTCAGTATATCTCTTCCATTTGTTTCCATCAAAAGCACCTTCTTTAGAGTCCTCCCATTTTGGGTCTAATACTAAATCTCCATCTTGGTTTTTAATAAATCTACCATCAGATATTTTAGCTGCACCAGCTAACATACCTTTATACTGAGTATATACTAATCGTAATATTTTTTTATCAGACCAACCTAACTCCTCTCTAGCGTATCTTATAAACGAAATAAATCTTTCTCTGTTTCTAACGATTCTACTTAAGTCGTTACCAAGGACGGTTGCATTCTTGAAGTCAGGAGGTAGTACATTACTGAGTAACTGTATTAAAGATTTCTCTATAACATCTTTCTCTACACTTTGTAATATAAAGCTTTTCAAGAATTTATCAGAGTTTATATATAAATCTCCCACATTCTCGACTTTACCTCTTATTACTTCAACTTTCCCAGCGTACTTAGATATGTTCTCAGCAGCTTTCTTTAGTTCAGCGTTAGTGAATTCATTAGAATACGTTTCTCTTAATAGACTATAAACAGCTTTTTTATCAATTATGTTAGGCATAGACTCTAACACTTCACCGAACTTATTTATAAATGCAGGTTTGTTTTTATTGCTGATACCTAATGTTAACTTAGAACCTACTCTACTAAATCTAACATTTGGGTCTCTATCTATTTGCTTTGCTATAACTGCTAGTTCATTGCTTAGTTGCTCAACACCTTGTAGTTCGAGTATCATCTTTCTCTTCTCAGCAACTGTTGGATCCTGAAGCACTTCAGATGTAGCATCAAAAGCAAGTTCGACACCTAGCTCCATAGAGAGCTTATCTTTTCTAGTACCTAACGTAGAGGCTCCAACTTTATAACCCAACACATTCTCCATGTCTTTACCTCTAAAGTAAGCCATTACCTTATCAACACCTGGGAACGAGGTTTTAGTATGTAACTGTGGACCAGAAGTTCTATTAGTATCTTTAGGCAACTTACCTTCACTAATCAATTTATCAACCTCTGTAGGTTTTGTTATACGTCTAGACTCCGTGAATATTCTTTGCCCAGGTTTTAAGTTACGCTCCATCTGAACTAAAGTTTCAACTGGTAAAGCTTTAATAATAGCTTTAGAATGGTTACGTAGAAATAAATCGAATTCAGACCTTGTACCCATTAAATCCTGTAAAGGTTTTTTAAGTTCTGTTCTAAACGCTTTCTCTAAGGCTTTTCTAAAATCTTTAGAGTTAACATTCGGTAATTTAGTACCGAACGTTTTAATGATAGCATCCTTAACGGTCTGAATCATTTTGTCATCTAATCTAATATCACGTCGTAATCGTGATCTCTCTTCAACCTCTATGTCAGTTAAACCTATTCTATCAATCGCAGCCATCTCTAGCGACATATCCGCTTCAATTTGCACGAGAGGAGCTCCTTCAGAAGTCGTGGCATCTACGTCAATAGCTCTTTCTAGAGTTTTATCTTTATACTCCCTATTGTATACGTTACCAGCTTTGTTTGCGATCTGTGAATTGACCCAACCAAATAAGCTATCGTTACTTTCAGGGTTGAAATTCTTAACGTGTGTAGTTAATTCCGCGTAAACTTTAGATATAAAATCTTTCTTTGTCTCATTATCACCATCTCTTAAACCACCTTTCATTTTAGCAGCTATAAGACCATCGAGCATTTTATTGCTTTGCATCTCTGCTAAAGCGAAGTTTGCTCCACTATCTTTCCAAGTTTTATTTGTCCAGCCCATACGACTCAACTCATCCACGTCAGACTTACGGTCTTCCTTACTATACCTTTTCTTAGGAACCTCAGTCTTCTCACCAGCTTTCTCAAAAGCTTTCTTCTTTCTCTGTATCTTGCTAGATAACTTACCTTCGCTAAACGAATCTATAAAGTCAGCTAGATAACTCATAGCATCTTTAGGTGTGTTAAACTTAAAGTCAGTGCTTACTATATTTTTACCTCGGAATTTAGTATCTGCGATAAAACTTGGTACAATCCCTCTAACGATATTCATACCAGATGATCCAGCTTTTCTAGCCGCAGGCATATACTTACTCATATCTGCAGTAATCAAATCTTGGATAGCCCTAACGTATTCTTCTTTAGCTACCGGACTTTGTTTATCAAAATCCTTACTATTATCCCACATTTTAATGCTAGACAATCTCTCTATAGCTAACTCGTGTAGTGGCGCTAATACTTTATCTGATAATACATGTTTAGATAAGTTCTCAGAATAATTAGCCATCTCACCTTTCTTCATTGTCACATCATCCAATGCATGACCAATCTCATGAGATATAACTGTACCTTGTAATATATCTCCCTTATTTAAGTTTTCTTGTACACCTTTCGCATTTTGTACTATGTAATCGCTACCAATTATAAATCCCTTTACGTTCTCATCTTTAAAATCATCTAAGAATTCTTTCTTCTGTTTAGGGCTAAGATCATCTCTTGTATCTAGAAAATCTTTAAACTCCTCAAGTGTTTTAGCTTCTATTAGGTTTAGATCCTTTACATCACCACTAGCCTCTAAAGCTTTTAAAGACTCTCTACTACCATCATATAGTGTTCTAGCTTTAGCTTTTTGTGAATTATAATTAAAACCTACTTGCTCATACCACTCGTCTTCCTTTTTCTTGTTTCTATTTTTTCTACCAGACTCTTCAAATGTTTTACCGCCATAAACCTCACTCTCTACGAAGTTCTTTACTATAGGGTTATTCCTAGCCTCTCTTACTACAGAGTTTCTAAAATTCTTTTTAATAGCATCATTCACTGTAATCAACTGATCTCTAGCGGATAGATCTGCAAATCCTTCTTTACCAGATAATCTTTCGTACTGTTTTAAACCTCTCTTACCAAAAGTAGATTCAATTAAACTTAAGGGATCTCCTTGTAGTTTAGCGTTAGTGCTATTACGTACTTTGTCTATAGCTTTGTGAGCAGCATTTAATCTACTCTTAAAATCCTCACCATCTACATCTTTACTACCTGTATAACCTTTAATTTTATTTTTTATTGTTTCATCACTATCACCAGGTTTTATATCAGCTTTAGCATGTAGTTCAGATAGATTTACAGAGTTCTCTATTAAGTCTATTATGTTGTCAGATCCAGCAACTAAAGCATCAACCTCTAAACCGGCTTGGACTATACTCAAATCACCCATCTTATCTCTAAACTGTTGATGAAGTTGAGCTCTATATTTGTCATCAGCTTTACCTGGTTTTAACTTAGACAAACTAGTTTCTAAAGCAGAAACCTCAGATAATATATTCTTAACCTCTTGTCTCATTTCAGACGTAGCCATCTGCTGTGTAACAGTGGAATATAGAGAAGTGGAACCATTCATCCCACCAGTAGTAATGATTGTACTAACAGCTACATCATCCCATCCAGAGAAATCCATATCTTTCTGCATAATCAAACCATTGACTATTTGATCAGAGAAGAATATAGCCTCTTCCTCGAGTAGTTCACCACCTATTTGCTTACCAGTTTCATGCAAGAAACTACCAGCAGCTCGTAAGTTACTACGAGTTATTAATGTACCTATTCCAGTTTTAACACTACCAGAGAGAGCTGCAACCACCTTCTTAGCATTAGGTATAGTACCCATACCAATTGCTGTTATACCACCTTCTATAATACCAGTGGCAATCACGGAACCTTCAAGTTGAGCCTTAGTCATAGTACCAGCCGCAACTGTCTTCTCCAAAGAAGCCTTCCTTCTAGAGTAATCGTAATCACTCATAAAACCTTTATTGTTCTCTAAATCCCCCAACAAACTTAATGCGATTTCTTTTTGATCTACTAAAGTGCTTAGTTCCATCCTTTTACCACCTGCTGAACTCAAACCAAACACTCCTGCTAGTGCCACAGGTGGGATACCAATAGCGGTACTTGCTACTGCGGTAATTATATTAGCAGATTGTTGAGCCCCTGTTCTAAGAGTGAATTGACCTTTTGCTCCTAGTTCAATTGCTTCCTCATATGTTAACATAGTTTCAAGAGCCTCTCCACCTCTCTCAATATCCTTGAGTCTTTGCATCGAACTTTGATGACCGAATGCAGCTGGTATAGCAACGAATAGATTTTGAAAACCATTTCCAATGTCTTCGCCTAATATAGCCATAGTATTAAACTCCTTGTTAATAGTATTAGCGATTTTAGAATCTTCTTCGTTTTTATTATAGAATGCGACCGCTTCAGAGTGATCTTTATTAAAGGCTTTCTTATACTCACCCCATTTAACTTTGTTAGTCTCTAGTATAGAGTTTACTTTCGTTTGGTATTCTTCCCTTAAGCCTTCGTCATCAGAATCAACGACAACATACATATCTTCTCCTTCTCCAAAGAACTCCCAACCAACGTTTGCTTTTTTCATAGCATTAAACGTGTTTTCCATGGTTTTAGATTGGGTCTCTTCAAACTTATTGTAATCATCCTTAAGGAACTTTTGGTGATCCTTAACAGCTTCCATTTTCTCTTCTAATGTATACTTATTAGTCAAGTCATCTAAGTTAGCTCTTATACCAGTGTAGTATGGGCTATCTTTAAATTTCTGCTCTAACCATTTACTACCATAATCATTCGCTTGATCTGAAGCATATTGAATAATGTCTTTCTCCTGGTACATAGAGTTAGTCTCATAAGCTTCTTTTAGAACTGATAAATCTTGTTCACTTAGTTTTACCTCCCCACTTTCGACTGCTTTAAGTAAGTTATCATATCTCTCTCTTTGCCAACCCTCAACCTCAGTTTCATTATCTCTACTTCGTGATCTATGGCGTTTAAGTTCTGTTATAGGTTTGTTCAAGTAAGTTATAACACTACTTAACCCAGCATCACTAATGTTATTTTTTAAGTTATACTCTATACTCTTAACCATCTCACCATTACCGAACATTTCAGCTTCTATCTTAAGAGCGTTGTCTGCATCTAGTAACTGATCTTTACGCTTTTGTACTTCACTATTTTTTTCTTTTATTAAGGCAGTGGTTTTCTCGTTATTAAAATTACTTATATTCTCGATGTCATCATCGTTCATATTACTCCACAAGTATGATTGCATATCCTCAGCTAAACCAGTGGAAACTACATTCCCATCTTTTACAAGCTCATACTGCTCTTTCATGGTGTTTAGTCTTAACTGTTTTATTTCGTAACCAGCATTGACTAAAGATAAGTTTATAGACTCTAAATCATTATTATTAAAAAGCCTAGGGTCTGATTGTCTTCTACCTAGAGCGTCGAAGATCCCTATACCTATTAGATCTTCATTCTTCTTATCCTGATAGAAACTATTAACCTTTTCTAATTGAGCTTTAGCTTCAAGCTTACCCTCATCTGACCAAGCTTTTAAGTCGACACTAACTATACTACCGTCAGGTAAAGTAAAATCAACAGCGTTACCTACCCCACCGAGCACTCCACGTTTTTCAACATTCAATCCAGGGTATGCATTCGAGTCTTGGAAAGCTTTTATAACTTCATCCTCGTCCTTATCTACAACTGAAGTGAAGTCTTTTAAATCTATTGGACTATCAAATGTTATACCTCGTACCTCTGGAGAAGAATATTTTTTAAAGAATCCTTCTTTCCAAGAACCTTTATCAGCAAAGTTTATAGCTTCTTCTTCGTTTTCAAACTCATAAATTTCCCCACGCTTCTTAGCCTCTTTATGTATATTGTACCATCCATCCTCTTTGGACATATCTTTCCAACTACCATCTTCTTCTTGGAATAAACTAGGGAATACAACCCACTTACCCTCCACCTTTTCTCTCCTCATTAAATGAGTCGAGTGTGAACCATCTTTGTTCTTTCTTACACCAGTCCTTGGGGATCTCTCCTTAACTAGTTGTGACTCCGAAGAACCACTTTCCAATTTTAAATCCGTATTGTCTTGAGACAGACCCGTCTCTTGTACTGATGCTGGAGTTTTCGACGTTGCAAGTGCATCCTTCATTGCATCGCCCTTTTCTTTTCCCTTTTGAGTATCTCTATCTCGAACTTGTCCTCGAGTAGATTTTTTATCACTATCTTCTTCTACATTCTGAAGAATAGGGGTTTTACCTTTAGCAGCCATATCTCTTAGAAATGCTTGCTCTTTATCTGTGGAAACTTTATAAGGTTTACCATCCACTATATAATTCTTTATATGTGCCATACTGTTTCGTCAGTTACCCGTTAATAAGTAGTTTAATATAAGATTACATACTATAGGTAATCTGTATTGATTTCTTGTGTGTTTATTCTTGAATTGAACTCCTCCCTCGTCTTATCGAAATTATCTTTACCAAACTTACGTATCACTTTATTGTGTTCTGCAACATAGTTCCTCTCTACATGTTTAACAAAGTAATCTTTAAGAGTATCCATTAATACGTCTTCGCTATCAGGATCATCAACTAGTTTACTAACGATAGTTTCTTTATCCTCTTCAGATAAACCATCATCTTCACTAATAAAATCATCATTACCTTTAGGTTTTATCCCTAAATCCGAGTACCTTATATTGTTCATCATGTCTGAATTCTTAAGATCTTCAATAAATGAAGTCCCACCAAAAGCAGGATCGTTAACTAGAGACTTTATATTACCGTTCCTAATTATTGAATCGATACTTTGACGAACAGTGTCTTTTGCCATATCGTCAAAAACATCTTCAGGGTCTGCTTTTGAAGCCATGTCTCTAGCTGAATTAGTTAGATCAGATATTGCGTTGAAGCTAGTATCATCAACTTCAAAAGAAGCTACGTAAGACTCGAACTCCTCGTAGGACATAAATTCATCATCAGGACCTCTAACTCCCAACTCTTTTCCCTCACCGTTCAATCTATCTCTAGTTGTTAAGGTAGTAGGATCAGTAACCATCCTACCCATAAAAGCTTTAGCTTTCGGGTCTGACTCTAAGGCTAAACCAAAACCACCAGGTGTAGTAACACCACCTATTACGCTCTTGTTTTGTAGATTACCTGCTAGCCTTATTTTATTTTCTTTATAACCAGCTATTAATCCAGCATCTTTATTTAAATCAGCCATTATGGATGCTTGCTTCAACTTAGGTGCAGTAGCGAACTCCAAACTACGAGCCGCTTGTAATTCACTAGCGATATTGTAATCTTCGTTTGAGAATGCGCCTCCGGTGTCGACTACTCTTGAAGCTCCAGCATCAACGTCTGGATTATCCCACCTACCTTTTTCTTTCTCCTTTTCCTCTTCCTTCTTTCTACTCTTACCCTCCTCATCACTCGATGACGTTATGAAATCGTTTAAGTTCTCACCAAGCTCCTTAGTTACCTCGTCTTTCTCGGCACCATGATATTTACTCGTATCGTATGCCCCACTTATTAATGCTGAATTTGCCATTTCTATTTTCCGATTAATGCTTTAAACTCATCGCTTTGCCCGTAAGATGTTGCTGCGCTAGTAGCTTGTGATATACCTTCCCATTTTGCTTTGTCAAAACCAGCTGCTCTATTTAAGTACCCAGCTTGTTCGCCTTGAGCCATACCCAAGAGGGTTGTTGTTTTATCTCTTTCCCAATTTCTAGATTGAACTTCACCTTCTCTTTCTTTATTTTGTATAACAGCAGCCTGTTGTGCAGTTAGTCTTTGGTTAAGTGATTCTTGCGCACCTATACTGGCAGCCGCTCTTTGAGAAGCTAACTGACCTGATGTAGCCATTTGCTGCGCTAAAGCTGCTATACCACTACCACCAGCCGACTCTCTTAAGCCACCTAATATATTAGCTTGTTGTTGTTGATTTTGCTGAGCTTCAAATTGAGCTTGTTGTTGGTTAACAGTTAGATCTTCCATAGTATTCTCCATATTTAAAAATGGATTACTAGTATCTAATCTCGAAAAAGCAGCTTTATGTTGCTCTTTTTCAGCTCTAGCTCTCGCGGCTTCTCTCTCGGCAGCTCTCTTTCTTTTACCCGCCCCTATTGCTTTTGCTACACCTATACCCGCACTTACTATAGCGGTACCAGCCATTATAAAAGACATACTTTATTTGTTTTTATTTATATATTCTTGATAATCATCAAACGATGCTGAGACTATTTCTTTCTCCAATTCTTCTATATCCATGCAATTAGTAGGATTTTTATGCACGTTAACGAACACTGAGTCTTCATTAGCATATATAACTCTTTTAGTTCCAGGCGTAGCTAAAACATAGTGTGGAGCTGTGTATTCCACACTTTCATTTTCTGTTACGACTGTTATGTGACCAGACATTAAGAACCATACATGTAAATGATTATGTATAGCTCCAACTACTAAACTATCTTTATTCATAGACATTTGCCTAATGTAGATACCATCTGCGAACGTGTGTTCTAACGGGAATATCTTAGAGTTTTGATGCGTAACTACATTCACTTCGTCGGCATTCTCAATTAAGAAATTCTGTAACATCTGTATTCTCTTCCTAGTATCTAGAGTTACCTCTCTACTTTCAGCTTTAGATAATTCGTTTTTAGGCATATAATTATATTTGATTTACTCATATATAATCACAGTTCTTGGTGTTTATTTACTACTCTCAAAAACATCACAGCTTGTAGCGAACATCTCAGGCTTATCATCTCCTTTAGCGCCAGAATCGTTATTCTCAAACCTAACTAAACCATAGTAACCAATTAACCCAGAATTGTTAACTCTGTTATCTTTACTAAAGAATATGAAATCAGTATCACCTATTACCACTGAATCAGCTTTAGCAACATCTATAGATTTAGCTGCAAAGTCCACAGCCGTTATTAAACCTACTTGAGTTACAGATACATCATCCGCATTGTCAAAATCGGACACAGAAGAGGTTGTGCAGCGATAAACCATATCACCCACTTGTACTGAAGCATTTAATTCTTGCTCAAAAGTTATTACAGAATCTGGCATATCTTATTTATTAAGTTAAATTATTATTGGTAAATTCTAATTGGAGGAGTGGCTATTATCTTAATAGCGAACTCTGCACCTCCCGCATCAGCTGGTGAAATGGTCCACCCATTACCTTCTTCCAAAACAGCACCATCACCATAGAAGTCAGCTGTAGCAACATCCCCTAAAACACCTACAAGACTAAATTCCTCTGTCCCCGCATCATAATCAAGAACATCCGCAAGGTTCAATGTGATAGTTACATCCTCTGTACCAAATTTATAGAATTCTACTTCGAATATGACCTGCACTTCGGCCCTATCAGCCTCCTCCCAAGTCGCATTCTTTCGCCAGTAATAAATAGTTTGTTTTGGTGTAACATCCGATCGGTATTCTATATCCTCAACAAACGAACTAGCTACACCATTCTCAACCGAAGCGATTTGGTCAGCAGGATCTAAAGTGTAAGTGGTTGATGTTGTAGTACCCGGATACCAAGAACTAATCGAACCTTCAACTGTTTGTTGTTTTAAAAACGTAGAACTCATATCAGTATCATCAACCAATACTTTTATAGACGTATTAGATTTTGGGTGTGTGAATCTGTTAGTAACATTGTTTCCTACCGCTTCACCACCAGCTACGGCAGCACCCGTTGTTTTCTTCGTAGTATTTTTTACTATCGTATTCGCTCCGGCTGTTACTTTAAGATCGTAAACAGCTGTGGTAGTGGCTTTATCGAAATCATGCATCTGTAGCACCTTAACTCCACTATCTGGTATAGTTTGCTCACCAGTGACAGCAACTCCGTCTAAAGTCTTTATGTGATCACTAGTTATATCATTGTTAGCATCAGCCACGTCTAAAAGTGCTACAGTAAATTTACCACCTGGTGTTCCTAGTACAGATATTGGATTAGGACTATCATCGGTGGCTTGATGGAAAGTACCGACCTCGGTACTAGAAGTGGTATTAGAATCAGTTGTTACAGGGAGATTATACAATCCTGTTTGTGATAGGTTATTAAATTTATCATCCACAAGCTCGGTATCAGTTGCTTTTCCTAAATGAGTTAAGTCATTATGCAGATCTATATCAAATATCTCAAACTCCACATCATCGATAGCTTTCTCATGCTTATCCATCGTTATTATCTCGATCTTAGTACTCGAGTCTCTTGACTCCTGTGGACTACCTGGATGACTTCCGAGATCGATTGTTCCTGAAGTAGAATTAGCGGCATTATCAATTTCTTCGTTAACGCTAGCTGTATATACTAAGTCATACTCATACATAGTTGGCGATGCATCACTTCCAGACTTGTCATAAAATACAAGTTCAAATTTAGAGTTAACATCCCACATCCCATCAGGCCCATTATTAACAGGTATTAAATGTGGTGGGGATTGAAAAGTTACATCATAATCATCACTCTCTACCCTCTCGAATTTTAAACGGGCAATAGCTGTTGGTTTACCAACCTGCAATATACAATCGAAATAATACTTATCCCAACATTTCATGTGAGTGGGATAGTGGCAATCCCCAGCGTTAGAAAAACTTGTCATCACCATATCCCTCGGTGTTAAATCGTACCCTGGATTAGTAGACCAAGTTAAAGGATAGGCTACGGTATTAGGTGTCACTGTTAAAGTAAAATCTGCTGCACTCCAAGGTGGGTTATCCTTATTCATGAATATAGCGAAGTGTGGTTTAGCTACTAATTCTGTAGGAATTTCAGTAACAACTTCAGTACTTACAACCTCCTCTTCTTCAGGTATTATGAATGCAGCAGCATCAATATCTATATTAACACCCGTGTCTACAGCGATAGAGTAAGTATCATCTATATCTATAGTAACTATAACTGAGTTAGCTGGTACTTGTTTATATACATCAGGGTTACTAAGGAGCATATCTTCCTGCGCTAATGTATGCTTATCTCTTAAAGATATTGTTTCAATAGCATCTAACGAGGAGTCAAATGTAAAACCATCGTTTTCAGTTACACTTTCATTTTCTACTTTTACATCAAGAGCTCTTAGAGTATAACCCGAGTCAGGAATAAGAAAGAATGAAAATTGGCTATTTGTGTCGAGAATATCAGGTGTATCAGAGGTTACTTCAACTGATACACTATTCTCTACGCCACCTGCTCCAATTAATCTACAGTTAGTTAATGCCATATTATTAGTCGATGTTATTTATAGTTAATGTAACTTTTGCTTGAGTGTTGTTAGTTATACTTGTAGGAACTCCTAAACCTTGTACGGTAAATTCGCTTGGGTCTAGATTTGATAAAGTAGTTTCTTCACCGAATATATAATTAAACCACTTACCCTCTTTCTCTACGAAGTGAGGTACATAACCATCTTGTTTATCTGTTTTAAACGAGGATACATACCAACCATTAGTTGGGTTTACTCTCCATGGTTCTACCACGGGAGATCCCTCAGTAGATAAAACTCTAGATTTAGTACCTTCATAGTTTATACTTGAAAAACTTTTTATAGAACTAGGGTTATCATTGAACAACACATCTATAGTTGAATTAAAATATTCACCATAAAACGTATTATTATTTACAGCTGTATCGTGATGAACGTAAACACCAGCAAAATCCACATCCTCTACAGTACCAGTATTAGCTGTTAAATATTCACTGTTGATAGATAAACTTGCTTGTGGTACGAAAGATTTAAAACTCACCCATCCTTTAGATGATTCACTGAACGATACCGTGGTATCAGCACTAGAACCAACAACCCCAACATATGTAACAAATCCTGATTTATGTTTTAATGATAAATTATATTCACCTTTAACTTCATCAAATGAACCTACTAATTCATTGGTATGTCTTAAGTTATCTCTAAACCAAGTACTCATACCAGCATCTGATATAGGTGTTAAACCATCTTGTGATAGTCTCATAACTTTACCTCTTTGCTTGTCGGTGAAGTACATTCTATATCCATCAACAGCTAAAGATTCTGGGTTTGAAGATATACCATAATCTCCTGCAAATCCTCTAGCATCACCTAAGACAGCTGATGAGGCTGTAACATTTCTACTACCATCAGCGTTATATAGAGCATCCTTATTAGCTAAGATTTGTAACACTTTATCCTCGCAGAATGTTACCAAGTTGGTATCCCTACTTTTCAATGCTTGTATAGAGCCATAGGACGGATTAAGATCTTTAGTGATCTTCTCAGCCATGTTAAACTCATTCAAACTATTAACACCACTAGTAGAATTGTATATACCTGAATATATTAATCCATTGCCTCTTCTCTCTTCACCGTAATCGTTGAGAATTGTAGATACCTTACATCCATTATCTATCGTCGGCGCATTGTAATCATCTCTTATTCTATCAGACTCTAATCCATTACCGAATGAATAACAATTGAACCACGGTAAATCTGTGGTATATTTATATACATTAGTATCTAATTTATAATAGCCAGTTACCTCTTTGAATAAAGTATCTACAGTACCAGTGTGAGTCGCAGCTTGGTTTAAACTTAGCGAAGTGCCGGTTATACCATCAACAAATGTCCCAGGATTTACTCCAGTATCAGATAGCGGTATTACTTCCCAATTCCTACCGGTGACGATAGTATCGAAACCAACTACTGATGACGGTATAGTCGCTGTAGTGCTACCATCAAACGTTGTGGATATTATAAATGAAGTAGATGGCACATAATCTGAATGGTAAGTCTCTAACTCTTTATAATGATCTAACACTTTTGAGCGAGTAACAGTTCCGTTACTGTGTTCAAAAGTTAGAATATCATTTATACTAACTTGGAATGGGAAAGGAGCATTACTAACTGAGTCCCTTAAAGCTACAACATCTCTAACTATAGAGTGAACTATAGGATCATTAGCTATAAAAGTAGTACCTTTACCTGGTCTCTCACATGTAACGCTTGATAGTTTAGGAGCGAACGATGTATTATTCTCTTGAGTTAGCTTAATAGGTAAAGCGCTAGTAGCCTCATAATATAAATCTAACCCTACATCTTCTTTAGGTTCCGTCTCCCATATAGCATTACTCTCTGTATATCTTATATCTTCGGAGTAAGTATAGTTAGGTGCTACAAAATCTATATTTGCAGAACTTTGACCAGTATGCTTTAACTCCCCACGTGGATCCCAATCCCCAACATCTACACCCATAGTCGAGTCGTTAGCTCGAGTGAAGTATACACCGAAAGTATATCTACGACACCAAGCTTTCTTATCGAGATCAAAATCACACTCCTGGCAGTTCCCTGACACCTGTCGCTTAGTGCTGTTAAGCCCTTTTGGGTTCTTATTCTTGGTACTTTTAACTTGATAAACAACATCATTAGGGTCATTCCTAAATTTAAAGAAAGTACCTGGAGTTGTCATTCTCTGTTTGAAATCAGCGTTCGGACCATCTGTTGGAAAGTGATTATCCCTAACAGAGAAATCCATAGCACTCTTACCACCAACACCCGGTCTACTATGTAATCCCTTTCTCTCACCGTAACCCTTCTCTTTCCATAACCTAGCATCATCTAAAAACCACGTAGCGCCACTCTTGAAACCCATCCAGTTATGATTTTTCCAAAAGGCTATAGTATTTTTCGCCCTTCTTATTTTAGACTGTAAGTTACCAGAGCAAGTACCCATCTCATCAATATCACTATTAGTAAATGTGTCTCCTCCTCCAGTATTCCAATCAGTATCAGTGTATAAACCCGGTGTTATAGAGTTACTGTCTTGAGCAGGGTTGTTCACCGTGCTACTAATGTAAGCAAACTTACCTGTAGCAATTTTAAAATACTCTACATCATCTGATGTTTGAATTAGTACGTTCTCAACTAAAGTTGAATCTTTGTATATTTTAACGAAGAACCTACCATCAAACTCAGGTTTGTTCTCCACTACATTATCCCTTACTTGTAAATAATATTCCGCATCAGCACTACCAAGTAAGTCCTGCATATCAGCCGAATCCCCGAAAGGTTCTACAGTGATTATACTTTTAGCAGCATCATTAATTCTAGCTATTTTAACCCACTTAGAGTAAGCTTGTTCACTATTATAAATACCTTTTATTCTAGCGTAACCTGTACCTTCAAACTTTATACCTTCAAAAACTTGTGACCATGCAAGACTTGCAGTATCACTTTGAAAGATAACAACACTGGAAGTTGGTATTCCATCTAAATCGTTATCATCTCCATCAGTAATCCTTGACTCTCCGAGTATCTTTTCAGTAATCTTGATATAATCTGGAGCTTCGTTCTCTATAGCTAATATCTTATATCGAGCTTCCTCTAAAACAGGTTCTTCACCACCATGCTGATTTTTAAGTACTAAGTATGTATCTTCATCCACTTTATTTCTATCTGAAGATTGGAAAGATAACCAGATGTTTCCATCTTCTGCATCGTACCATCTATCCATAGCCATATTATAGTATTCATTAGTAGTCTCTTTAATGTAATACTTAAAATATTCCATCCAACTACTAGGCTTACTAGCCGCAGTATTACTAATACCCCATTGCTGTTTAGCACTAAGTTTAGTAATTTTATGAGCGTTTTTCTTAGGGTTATATACGTCAGCTCTTAATATACCACTCTCTGTTGATTTGATATCTGTGCTCATATCTCTAAGACCACCCATACCCATGACAGGAGTTTCTCTACCGTACTTATCACCAAACACGATACCGATCTTATACTTCCTAATAGACTTTATAGACTTCTTAGGTGATAAATCACTAGGGTGAGCAACCTCTATTAAGCCTTGGTTTATAACAACTGGTTGTTTAATATCGTAATTCTGTAAGTAGTTACCATACACAATTCTATTACCAGTAACCTCTTGTGCTAAAGCCTTTCTTGGTACATTATCCCAAGCTCTTAAAGTTTGAGAGGATGGCAACGCATTATGTATCATCTCAGACGTTATATTAAGAACACCTGAGTCTCCACTTCCAGCCGTAGCGTTATCATTCCACTCTGGATGTCTACCTCTTTTTACCGTCTTCACGATATATACATTAGGTGAAACCGTATCCTTATATAATACATCTACAGCCACTACATCATCTGGCCTTAAATCATCATCAACAATAAAGTCAGTGACCTTAAGTTCCCTAATGTTATTAACCATACCTAAGTTGTAACCCTTTAAAGGCACGTAGTCAAACGTACCAGGTAAGAAAGCTAATTCAGACCACGGAGCGAATGAAGAGTATTCACCATCTTCATACTTATACCTATAAGAAAATCTACCAAACTTCAACTCAAATAGAGGTCTATCTAACTCTAATCTAACTTGCCAGATAAGGTTACTACTTGTTATACTAGTATCTGAACTTAGTATTTTAAGTTCATAATTATTATTAATCCCAGCTGCAACAACTTTAGCTCTAATAGTGATAACATCTGACCCAGTAGTATTATCTAGTATTAAAACATCTTCGGGTTGGTAATTAGCATTAAGTATATTTACACCACCAACTAAATGCCCTGCTTCGAAAGGGTCACCTGCGGTACCAATAAGATCCCCAGCTGTATCATATACATTTGCATCCAGAACGAAGCTTTGACTTGCAATAGTCCCGGTTGTATTGTCTCTAGGAGATACCGACATCTCTAATTTAGGCGCTGACCTAGGGGCTCTCTTTATAACTGTTATGTGTTCTCTCTTTAGAGCATTATCAGTTCCGTGATCTATATTATCAATAGATGCTAGAAGACCCCCTCTAGATTCTGGGTTAGTTATAAAAAGTTTAGAGTGCTCACTGAACTTAGGTGTACCAGCAACACATCTATCTATATTAATCTTCTTTGGTTCCCACCGGTTGTCAGTCCAGAATAATAAGTTATCAATAATATTTATACCTGTTATTAATTTTTTAGAATCTACTGTTGCATTATGAAAACATAAAGTTGGTTCTGCTTGGAATATCCAAACATCAGCATCAGTTAATGATCCTTCAAGCTCCATGTCAAATATTACTTCATCCCCACTGACTTGCCTTACAGTCGGAATACCAGAGTCTCCATGTTTAGACGTTATCATATTAGTTATTGCGCCACTGCTTGAGTAGGCTTGAACAGTCATTCCAGGTCTAATCAACCCACGTTTTTCATCATCCGTAACTGTTATACTATTATAACCAACTACATTACCTTGACTAGTGGTACCTAAATCACTAGCTGTGAGGTGAACCGTAAAAATATCTACAACGACTGGCTTTATATTTTTAGTTGTAGCATTATACTCGATTATCATATCTTTGAAAACCTTCGTACTTGTTATATCACTCATCACAAGTTGTCCAACAGGAGGTGAAGCAATAAAGAAATATGCTTTATTATTTTTCTCGTCAGCTACAGAACCTACAAACGAACTCAAGTCTCCAGACCAAGATTTAGTAGCGTCCATTACCCCAGCGTGGCTAAGCTCAGATATTAATGTATTACCACTCAACACTTGAACAGCACCACCGTCATTACCACTAGATGTTCTAACCTCTATATTTAAAGCGTCTCTATATTCACCGTTAGGAACTAACCTCTCATCGAGATCTTTGTTCATTTTCCCAGCTTGAAACGTGTGTTTTATTTCTGACATAAACTACTACTTAATTGGTTTACTAATACCTCTCAACACCTGAGTGAATTCTTCCATCTTAATATTAGAAAGTCTAATCTTAGCTTTCCTAGTTTCTGCAAACTTCTCTTTCTTAAATCTCTGTGTTATATATTCTGGTATACCTGTTCTTCCAGATATTAATCCATACATAATCCATTTGTATACAGCTTCTTCAGCAAACTTATGAACTAACATTTCATCATCAGTACCTAAACCATCACTAATGTATTTTAATATAATAGTTTCTCCAGCTAAACTAGAACCGAAGTGGATAAACCCAGTTGAATTGTCTATGTAAAATGTACCATTAGTTTGAGCATGTTGAGGATCTAATCCATATCTACGACCTTGAGCATCTAGAAGTAACGCATCAACATCATCACTACCTGTGGAAGCTGTTTGTGACTTGTAATTAGCCCATGTATTAGATTCTGCTTGTTCTGTTAAATCATCAGCGGTGAAATTATAATCACCATTAGTATCTTGATCAATAGCGAAAGGGTTTGAAGTTTTACCTGTCGGATATAGAGGTTTCTCGATACCATTACTATCTACTCTTACTATCTTACAATAATTAACGTAGTCTTGAGGCAGTATCATTTTTAATGTAGGTGGTACTTCTATTTCTTGAGATTTCATAGATTTCAAAACATCATATGATAACTCTTGAATAGCTCTCATCCCATGAAATTGCACGTCTGTTCTACTAACCTTAGTAAGTATCTTATTCTCACCCACATATACAACCATGAAGGAACTTATAATATCATCAAGTGTTACAAATTGGTAGTTACCTAAATCACTACCATCATAATAAGCTTTCTGTGTTGTGCCGTCTAATAATCCCATAATTATTTATTTTCGTTTGCCTCTTTAACGGCTTCGTTTCTAAGTATAACTTCAGATAAACCAGGCTTGTTCAAAACAATCCCAGCTAATTCAAGTATTTTATTTGTCAATGTACTTTCTTCTGAAGAGTGTAATCCGAAAGGTATGGTAGTGCCAGAGTTATATAAAGCTTTACCGTTTAATAGAGTAAATCCCCATTGTGGGTTAGTTGGTCTCTTAATATAGTCGTACAATATTGTAGTGCTACCATCGTAAGGTAATACCTGAACACCACTAGCACTACTTCTATAGAATATCCCTCTAGAATTTTTATTAGGGTTTAATTTCTTACTAGATCTAATATAATTCCAATCATCTTTACTAACCTCTTCGAATGTAGCGTAATCAGATACCGAAGTTACGTTGATACTTACCCCACCACCTGCCAAGAATAATTCGGATGTCTCGTCTACTTCAAAATCTCTATCTTGTAAATATGTTATAATCACGTCTTCACCATCCCTAGTCGCTGAATGGTATGGGCTACCTTCGTTTATAGCTTTTGCAACTACCCCCGCAACCGTAGATTTAGAAGCTCCGTCATCGGGTGCTATAACAATTTGGTAAGAATTAGAAGACGCTTCATGTGTGCTACCGTTGCGTAAGAAGTAAATGATATATTCACCCTCACCAATACTACTATCTCCATACCCGTCGTAGTAAGCTCTAAGCTTTAACTTAGATATTGAACCCCAAACACTTGTATCATTAATGTGACCTTCTGCGGGAGCGTTAAAAGTAACAACCCTACTTTTCTTCTCGCTCTTATATATATTCTCTAACCAATGCACGTCACCACTTAAGGTTTTATTCGAACCAGTTAAAGTGGCACCAACAACTCTGTGCATAGCAATCTTCTCACGAAGTATATCTAAGTCGTCAGCCGTTTTACTCTGATTACCTGGACTTAATAACGCTGTTTTATAATCGTGAAAATACATCTCGAAAATATCATTCTGAGCTTTACCTGCTAGCAAGTTAAACTCTTGAGGTGTTATATAACCTCTCTGTTCTTTGTTCGCTAAAGCTAAAACTCTTTGGTAAACCGTATCAATGTTTGCTACCGCCATCTTCTTTTAATTTATATGGGAATTGCTTGTTAAGCCAAGCCTTCCTTTTATTACATCCACAATCTTCTTCCTTGGTAACTAACTCTACTAGAGTTTCTATACCAGTAAGCTCGATGAATTTCTCTATTGAATCTCCTAATCCTCTCGATTTCATACCATACTATTTTACAATATTATAGTTACACACTAAAGTGAGGAGTTAGTATTAGATAAAAAAAATAGCCACCTTATTACAGACGGCTATTAAATAAATGTTTGATCAATTAGTACATTCTATAATTCTACAGTATTCTCCTTTAATAGTTCCCTAGCTTCTTGGCGGGTTAGTAGAGAATTGTTTGGATAAGCCAACTCATCACCTAAATTTAGTAAGTAGGATACTTCACCATTTAACCAGCTACCATCAAACTCTAAGATATAGAAATTAATCCCATCAATAGTAAGGTTAATAACCCTACCGAAAGCCTTTGTATTATCTTCACCCATTTGAGCAAAAGTTGTAGGTAGTAGTTCTACCAAAGAACCCTCTTCGTCATACTCCGCCCTCCTGTACCTTGATAGTAGGTCGGGAATTTCAGAGTTGTACGTTTCTTCGTTTAAACATATGTATATATTTCCTCTCATAATCTAATTTTTATGTGCTCCCTTTGTAGCGTTGTGGTTTTGTTTTATTTCATCGGAAGATAACGCTCTGTCGTAGATTCGTATATCGTCTATTAAATCAGTTGAATAGTATATATCCCCAGGTGGATTGGCATCAGTGCCAATGAAGAGAGACGAAGAGGATGATAAGCTCCCTGATTTGCCTGCTATACTTATAGGCGTTTTTGCCACTCCGTTGATAAAGCAAGTTGCATCTCCTCCTCTATCACCTACAACAGTAATATGAGACCATTCGTCCTCAATTAAAGTACTCGATAATGAAAAGTAACCATATCCCGTTCCATCGTTTAACTCTAAATCAAGATCATTAGATATACCGAGCGATAATGTATAACCGTTTGACGAATCCCGCTTATCAATGATTCTACGAGTACCTGTACCTCCACCTCCCATATATATCCAACACTCTAAAGTAAAATCACCCGTACCGAAATTAAGCGAATCATCATCAGCGACCTCAGCATAACCCGAACCATCTAAATTTAAACTAAGTTCTCTAAGGCGAACAGAATTACCTAAAATGTCCTCTAATGGGTTGTTAGGGTCTGCTATTAAAGTAATCTCATCTGAACCTATCGTTGGCTTACTCCAATCCATCAAACCAAGTTGAGGTATTGTAGCTTGTGCCGTTTCCCAAGCCGTACCGCTGATTTCTCCTGCTGAAACCTCTTTTAATGAGACGTTGTCGAGGGTTATGGATGTATTGGAAGTATCAGCGTAGTATCCTATGAACGTGAAATCTCGATACGCCCTAAATGTTACCGATGAACTGGCTTGTGTGAACGAAATGATGTTAGAAGAAACATAATCTCCATCTAATCGAATGAAGCCACTATTCGTTCCTACAAAATCACTTGCATTTTGTGTTAACGTATAAAATTTCCCCTCCGTCCCGGTACAATCTGTTGTCGACAACGCATTTTGGGTTGTACCCGACGACATCACCAATTTTCCATCCTCAAATTTATGTGTTGCGCCTACCCCATCGCCCCACCGATCATTCGGATCATATCGTTTGACGGATATTGAATCCAATGTACCAGAACCGTTGTGATTTTGAAATCGAAAAATCCAAATACTTGTGCTTGTATCTACTGCCGTGAATGTGTATGTTGCACTATTAAAGTAGCCAATAGAGCCTTGCGTTCCAACTCCTTCGACATATAAAGCAACGCCGGTTCCGCTTCCACTTCCTTCAATATTAACAAAGTAAGATTTACCTATTTCTGTGACCACGGAACTTTTAGCGGTCGAATATTCCGATTCATTACCGTCAGCGTATGTTAGACTTCCGTTGGCATTTATAGTGAACACACCTACGGCATTTTCTAATGTCCATCCGGTAAAATTGTCGCTCACCAACTCACTACCTAATTCTTCGAAATCACCGTTTGCAACTTTCTCAGAACCCAAAGCAATCGCACTATTGTAAGCGTAATCACCATCACCCTCACTCAAGTGCCAATAGCCTTTAAGATTGGATAAAGTTATACTCGATACTGGATTATCCGTTACTAAGTTTTGAGGATTGTTATAATCGTAGGTTACATCTGCAGCAGTCCAAGCCGAATTGTATATTTGTACGTCTGCTAAAGTTCCATCAAAAAACCATTGCTTACCACCATCATCCTCGTTTGCACCTATACCAGCTGTATTTGCGGAAATAGAACTAAAGAAGTTTGTTGTTGCACTTGAGCCATCTATATAAGTTACCCCCACTGCCTCACCATCCACATACAAGGTATTTCCTAATGAATTAACAGAGAATACTACCCTATGAAATTGCCCATCATTATAATAATCGTCTGTGTAAAATTGTAATTCTGCTCCAGAAGTTGTCCTATTTAAAATTCCTAGTTGTCCTGAAAAACTCAAGCCTAACTCAAATTCTACACTATGCTCGCTGTCTTCGGAAACTGAGAAGATTGTACTACGGGCGTCACTCGAGGTTTTAAAATACGCAACTATTGTCCCTTCAGTAAGTGTAGATAGTGGTGTAGCATCCAAATCCACATCGCAATTCCCATCAAAGCTAAGTGCCTTCCCCGTAAATAACTTCGCACTATTCGAGTTGCTCGATATATCAGGTGCGAATTGGCCGACAGGTGGCGTTATTTGTTTGACTGATACGTTGTCTACCACTAAGGTAGTTACATCGTTTCTTCCACCTATCGCTAAGTAAGTGAAGTTTTGAGAAGGAACATATACTATGCTATGAGTACCAACACCAATATCCCCACTGCTCCAAATATCAGTGCCAGGCTGCGTGTCCGTGGTAGAATTGTTGCCACCAACTCTAATAAAATCAGGAACATCACAAGAAATAACAGTTAATTGAATTATATATTGTTTCCCTAATTCAAAATTAACTTCTGAAAAAGCAATACCATAATCTAAATAACCCCCCGAACTTTGTACATCCAATTTGCCGTTAGATACTGATAAAGTTGTTGCTGAATTACTACCCCAACCTGTTGTTCCATCACTAAAATCTCCATTAACCACCAATTCCTCCCCAGAAATCTCACTCTTATCGAAAGATAACCACACCTTTAACCCATTGGTGACGATACTTTTTACAAAAGATCCTACCCTACTAGCTATTAAGCTTAGTGTTCCTAAACCTAACATGGCTTACCCGTGATAAGCTAGTACTGTACCTGAAGCTATACTTACAGCTGTGAACTTCCCAACAATAGTCATACCAGTTGGTACAGTTACGTTTGGTAAACTATCACCATTAGATGCTGTAACCGTTAATGAAGCTTCAGCTAATACTTGGATTGCATTATAGTTACCACCTGTCGCAGATTGAACACCTGTTAAATGCTCAAAACCCTTTTGCCCGAAAGCCGCTAACTGGTAGTTACCAGGATTTGTTAAATTTGAATAAGCCATTTTTGTTTTGTTTACAATTATTAAAACTCAACCTAATGAGGAATAAAGGAACAAGCCCTCACTTAGAATATTACACAATTAAAAGTATAGTTAAAAAAAATAGCCACCCGAGTTGGATGGCTATAAATTTATAGTTAATTGTATTTTATCCTAACCTCTTTTCGATAGAGTTTAAAACTTCCATACCTTCGTCAGTCTTAAACCATGAGGCTAATGCTGAATATGGGTGTTCATCAAATGGAACAGTCATTAATTTTCTGTCGTTAGTTCCCCATAAAAAGGTTCTGTTATCTCCAGATAATTTAACGATCCCTAATTCTGTGGCTTTGATACCAACATTCCTTAAATGGATATTGTCATCATTCATTAAGTCTAAGAATAGATCAGGATTTCTTTTAGCGAATACAAGTAAATCTCGTTTAAGTTCTTTAGAACTCATGCTAGATACTTTAGATCCAATCTCTGCACGCATAACTGCTTCAGCCATATCAATATCTAAACCAACCGCAGCATTCATTGCTTCTAGTTCTAAGTTTAAGTACTGTAAATCATCTTTAGCTTCTTCTACTTTATTAACCTCTTCGAATCTAATGCCACTGTGTGGGTGATATAGAGATAGAATTTTTTGTAGTATAACTTTATTTTTAGGGACAGATAAGGTACCATTCCTAAATATAATCGCTTCTGGTAAAATTGTACCCATAAACTCATCAACAAAAGGAGTTCTCTGATTCTTAGTAACTCTGATTTCTCTTTCGTAGCCCTTCTGTTTATCAAACCAGAATATACCGCTAGACTTTATAATAGCACTTAAAGGGCTTTTACCATTAGTTAGTACATAGACCCTATCTTTTATTTCCCAATCTGGGGTTGTAGGTTTTTTAGTGACCTCAGTTTTTTGTGTCTCTACAATAGGTTGTTCCATTACTTCAACCAACTCTTGCTCTACTACTTTTGTAGTTTGTTTTTTCTTTGCCATAATATAATATAATAAAATTAAAAAAGAAGATGGGGCCAAAGCCCCAACTTATATTAATTAAGTAATAAGAAGTTATTAGCTCCTTGAACTACCAAACATCTTTCAGAAAGATAATGTATCTCCATCATATCTAAATCAGAAGTAACAGCACCAACAGAACCAGTAGTCCATGTCTTGTACTTACGAGACTCAGTTTGTGAAGCTCTATATCTCACGTGTAAGAAAGGACGTTTTAGGTTTTTACCTAAACTCTGATCATAAACACTAGATACACCAGCTGGGATTACAACACCTCTAACCGCGGCAGAATTATCAGCATTGATAATTCCACGAGTAGCTAAATCATTTAGGTATTTCCAGTCAGACTTGTAGAAATCATAAGAACCTCTGCGGAATCCTGAGAAACCTAGGTTTATAGCCATATCTGCATCATTATCAAATACACCGTAAGAAGTACCACCATCAGCCCCATGATTATTCATACCTGCTAACATGTCATCAACAGCTAGAGCTTCAGTTCTATCCAAGAACATCATATTCTCCTCAATAGCACCGTTCTTATCGAACTCCTTAAGTATAAGATCAAAAGTATCCATACTTAAAGCATCAGCCGTAGTATTACCTCTATCGTTAATAGCTGCGAATAAACCTTCAGTACCTTTAATATCACCAGTAGCATCCGTTTGTGTAGCCGCTGGAGCTGTGCCTGTTGCTTTTTCAGACTCAATCATCGCCATCTCTAGATAATCATTGAACCTTGCTCTAGTATCACCAGAAGCTTTTAGATACCATAAGTACCCGTTCTGACCTTCCTCACCTGTAACTTCAACCCAACCTACTTGTGAAGCATCAGATCCAGAAACTTCGTACTTATCCTTAAGAATGATAGGGTTGTTAGAGAATGATTTGAATCCAGGTGTGTTCACTGAATCTCTACCAACAGATCCTTTAACGTACTCAGAACCAAAAACCATAACTTGAACTTCTCCAGATAGACTCGCACCCGCTAAATCAGCAGCAGTATAAGGTTTAACTGTCAAAGTAAGACCCGACACGCTTATAACAAAACACTTAGCCGTATGTGTGGCATCAGATACTACAATCATATCACCTGCTCTAACACCGCATTGACCAGTGACAGGTGTATTATCAGTGTCTTTATCGATAATAATTGTTTCACCAGAAATATCACCTTGATAAGATAAGTGTAATCTACCTTGCTCAGACCAAACCACTTGATCAGCAGCCATAGCCTCTTCAGCTCCGACTTTTGATAAGAATCCTGCTACGCTTCTATTTCCAAAAACCTCAGATTCTTTTGCTACCAAATCTGGTACGTATTGTTGTGCCCAGTTTAGATCCGCAGCAGATGTGCTCTGCGTAGTGAAATCTAAATAATTGCCCGGAGCAGCTTGTTTAACAGCCGCCGGAGCTGGGGTATAATTCCCTGTAATTGCCATAATTTTTTAATTTAAAGTTTTAATTATTTCTTTTTCCTAATTTTGAATTTAAAATCATTTGAGTCTTCACCTAACACTCTAACTTTCATACCACCCACATTTGTTTCACCGTGAGTGCCACGAGCCCCGACATTAATGTTCTTACCTTTAGCTACAGTATCTTTGATTGCATCTGCTTTCCCTTGCTCATAAAAATGTTGAGCGATAGCATCGGCGTTCATTGCTGTAAATAAAGACTTGTGATAACCCTTAGCGTCTTTCATCTCTCCATTTTCACCGACAAACTTGTCCACAAAATTGTTGATATTACTTTGGGTATTCTTAACATCGTCTGCGTTCTTAACATTAAACCTGTATTTCTTATCTCCGACACTATAGTCAAAACCTTTGAACTTGTCGTTGAATAGATTGTTAGTTTTTTGTTGAAAAACTTGCTTGTTAGAATCAGATAGCTTCTTAGTCTCTTCAGATTCCTTATTGTAACGATTGAAGAAATCAATTGCTTTTTGCTGCTCACTCGTGAGCTTACTTCCAGCTTTAATCTCTTCGTAATATTTAGACTTTTGCCCGTCTAGATAGGCTTTCGCTTCAGCAACTTGCTCTTTCAAAGCGATTTTCTTTGATCTTATTGTTCTGTCATCATCCACATCTTCGTCGAAACCATATTTGTCTTCTAACAAAAAGTTCCTCTCTTCAGCGGATAAATGGGATTTGGTTTTCTTATAGTACTCATCAAGTACTTCGGAGTCATCTAATTTAGATACATCCCTATTTAAGTTCACGTAGTCATTTAAATCTCCACCAGTATCCTCTATGAAGTCCACTAGTTTTTGGATATTCTCAGGTAAAGGTTTTCCAGTGGCTTGTGCTTCAGCTATCGCCTCTTCAACTCGCTCTTCTACTTCCTCAACCTCTTCATCAGTAATTTCTTCTAACACGGTATCTTCTACCTCTGCAATCACTTCTGTTTCAGGCTCTCCTGTAACTTCTTCGACTACTTCTTCAGTTTTAGACTCTTCAACTTCAACCACCTCTTCTTCTACGATCTTCTCTTCTTCTTCTTCTTTTTCTTGGGTTGGTGGTTTACTTAGATCCACCTTGATTACGTCATCTTCCACTGAAGTCGAGCTAAGCTTTACTTTCGTGACATTATCTTGTTCTTCTGCCATAATAAAATATTATAAAATTAAAAAACTATCTAGGGTTGAACCTTTCTAATCCTAGTCCACCTCCAATTATATCATTACCTGAAGACTCGAACTTTTTAAGTGATTCACCCTTTTTTATTGCTTGCTGATTTTCAGCTTGTTTATCTATACGTTGATCTTTTCTATCCTCTCTATTATTATCTCTCTTATCTATAATCTCATTCTCCATGCCTCTAAGTTGCATATTCAACTGGAACTCGTGATCCATTAATTCCTTTTTCACTAGAGCCTCTTGTTTTAAGTACTCAATCTTCATTTGACTCTTAGTTTGTTCTAACTGAGATTCTATCTGAGCTTTAGCCTCTTCCTTTTGAGTTTCAGCTTGAGCAGCCGCTTGTTGAGCTTGTATGTTAGCTTGAGATTGAGCTTGGATATTTTGCTGTTGCATCGCTTGATCTCTCTCGAGTTTCTTCTTCCTCTTAATCTTAAGTAACTGATTTGCCAACTTAACATTTCTAACATCTCTAAGATCAATTGCATCGTCTAAATCTATTAACTTCTGAGCTAAAGCTACTTGTATATTATTCTCTAAGATCTGTTTCTCTTCGTCATCAGGCATTAACTCTATAAATATACCGAAGTCATATAAATGTAGTTCATTCATCTCTTCTAGCGTAGCTACATTGTGAGCTCCAATAGATTGGATAAATGCTTCCCTCGTTGGAGAGTATTCTATAATATCTGAGATTCTTAAAGATAAAGCTTCCGCTGTTTCAGCTGTTAATAACAACATAGACTGTAGTATATGACGAGTTGCTGTATTAGAATTAGCCGCTGCTAACTTTTGAATACCTACTAAAGCATTCTTATCTGGAGTCGATGCATCTCTAGCTTCATTAAGACCAGTCACATCACGGATCATTTGTAAGTAGTAGTTATAAGTCTGTATAAGACTTTGTAGTTTATTACTACCTGCTCCATTCTGAATCTGCTGAATAGGTACTTTCCCAGGGTTTTGATCTCCTTCTGAAGTAAATGATCTACCAATAACAGAACCTGTCTGGAAGAACATATTTAAAGCTTCTTGGGGAGAATAGTTCGTACCATTACCAAGATCAATCTCAGCTAAACCATCAGCATCTAAGTAGACACCATCTGGAACCATACGAGAAAGAACTTGTTGAAGTTTTAAATGGGTCAACTGAATCATATCAGCAAACCCTGTTATCCTACTAACTATAGACTCTATCTTACCATTGTACATTCTAGGTGCAACGATACTGTAATTCATTTTAACCTTATCAAAATTGGATTTTGACCTAAGCATATTCTTAGCCATCTCCCATTTTAATAACTTATCAGTACCTAAGACCAGTACACCTTCATATAAGCATTCCATAACTCTTTCGAGTTTAGAGAAATTGCCATCCATATCAGTTGGTGGATTAAAAGTATCATCTTTCTCTATGATCTTATCCGCGCCAGTACCAGTTTCTTTTACTTTGTAAGTGTTATTCTTATGTGTCTTGTAGTTAAAATACAGTACACTAACTTTATTCTTATCGCCACCAGAACTATTAACCAACTTAGCGGAACCTTTAGATCCTTCTACAATTTCATAGATTTCAGATTCTGGTAGATTTGGAAATTCTTTTACTAATTCATTAATTGGAATCTCCTTAACTTCACCCACATAATATATATCTTCAAAATATGGAGACTCAGTGTACGAGTAAACCAAGCTAGCTGGATCAACATATTGTACTCTAGCTCCTTCGCTCCAGTCAAACGTAGTTTTAGTAGCACCGATACCTATAGTAGCCAAGTCGTATATAGTTCTTCTCTTAATGAGGTCGAACTTACTACCTTCCATTAATACATTTATAGCTTGCTCTTCTGCCAACTCCACAGCTTGCTTATAATCGAGTTGCATATGTAAAGCTAACTCTTCCTCAGTATCAGGTAGTAAGTCTTTATCATTACTATATAGATTCATATTGAGACTCTGCTCGGCCGCGTCATTAAACTCCTTAGCTCGCATATCTTGTAGCATAGAATCCATATACTCAGTTCTCTTACTGATACCATAAGAGTCTTGAGAATAAGCTTTAACATCATAAGCTCTCTGAGCCATACCGTTAACAACTATGTCTACAAATTTCGGTACAATAGGTACAGGTTTCCAATCTAAGTTTAAATACGATAAATCCCCATTTATAGATAACTCATTCTTATACTTCTGCACAGGCTGCTCCCCTCTAGCATACAATCTTAAACTATGGAAATTATTTATATTACCTCCATATTTAGATGTAGTTCCAGAGAACCACTCATGTTCGATAGCCCTAGCTACCTTCAACCCATATTCGTGGGTCATTTTCTCTAAATCACTAACTGCTTGCGAAGGGAAATTCTTTACAACAGACTCTGCCATAACTTATTTTTTAATTATTGTTGAATTAAATCCGGTGTTAGTATATTTCGATATGCTTATACCTAATGGTTGTTTCTTTACCTCTGGGTTTGGTCGGTATAAATGTCTATTACAAGCCATAATAGCTAACCCCGAGCTAATCGAGGCATCGTACTTAGTTCTTTTATTTATATTAAATTTACTCCAATCTACTAATGTGTCTTGGAAATACATAGTACCATAAGTACCATCTTCATGTAAACCTATGTGATCATTAATATACATCTCTATAGCAGCAGCATGTGCTTGCTTTATATCTTCACTAGAGTTTGGCATACCACCAACTTCTCTCTCAGCAACTGATAATTTATTCCATACCTTATCAGGCCTATTCATACTGAAGCCTCTATAACCTCTTCTACGTAGATAGTATAATAATCTAGGTTTATTGTTCTCTGCGAGTATAGGCATACCATAAAATACTAATGCCATTAATACATCTTCAAAGAATATCTCCGCTGTTTGTGGTCTAGCTATATACTCTAGGAAAAACGTATTAGCGGGAGCGTCTTCCATACTAAACTTAGTTAATCCATGTAACGCTCCTTTAGATCCTTTACCATCAACAGTACCAGAAATATCGTAGCTATCACAACCAAACGCACCAACGTGCTCGTTTCCAGGGTATTTAATTCCATTCTTTAGTATAACGTTATTTTGCATTCCTCTACTAGGAACCCAACTAACTTTGAATCTACCATTAGGGTCGGGGTTAAATACTACTTGAGTATCCTTAACGCCGTTTGTCCACTGGAAGTTACCAGTAGTTAGCACCGAAGAGTTTCTATTACCTTCATTATAATCTATCTGTTCATAGATCTTAATGAGATTAAACAAACTATTTTTTGTCTCATCTCTAAATGCGTGTTCCTCTGTTCTTGGAAACTGTCGGTAGAATTCATTTAAACCGTCTTGGTCATCTCTCAAACCATCAGCTTCGTTCTCCCAGTAATCTACAACACCAATATCTATTAATTCACCATGTGGTCCGAAGACATCATTATCCGGATTGTCAAAGACTGGAATACCGTACTGGTCAATAAATCCTTCATAGTTCCACTCCATTGGGATAAACAAAGAATATAAACCAGACTTTGTTTGTCCATTTTTGTTCCGCTTATTGACATCAGAATCTTTATATAGTTTCTTGAAATTATCCCCCCCTTTATCTAAGGCATTCGAGGTACTACCCATTAGACACTTACCAACTATCCTACCACCTAATCTCAAACAGGTTTTAGTAACTCTCCAGTTGTTAAGGATATTATCAGGCCTCTCCCACTTACCACTCTCATCGTGGACTAGTAAAGAAAGTTTCTCACCATCATAACTGTTGTCTCCAGTATTCTTCCAGTCAATGGTAGTATCAAGACCTTCCATATCGTCTTCGACCTCACTCTCCCTCATCTTCCTTCTAGTAAACTTTTTAGCAGGAATACGGTAAGCTAGTTCTGACTTCGGACGATCCATACCATCCTGTATAGGTTTAAAGAAAAACGGATAATTAATACTTATGGGTACTATTTTATCCGTAAACATTTTCTTTGCATCACCACCACTTTTGGATAATACCCCAAATCTACTATCACTTGCAAGGGTAGCTAAATTAACGGTTTCAGCTGAACTCATGAAAGAAAAACCTGAACGTCTGTTCTTTAGATAACACATGCCATAACAACGCTGATCTGCTTTACAAGCTTCCCAGAATATAAAAAACAATCTATTTGCTTCTCTAAAGTCTGGAGCACCAACATCTATCTTGCTCCATTGTAAGTACATATAGTAACTACCAGGAATCCAGGTTGATTCTCCGTTGTTAGCAAACCAGAAACCATTATCCCTTCTTTTAAACTCTTCGTCGATGTATTTGTAATGTAGCTCTTTAAAGGCTTTAGGGTAATCATCCCAATCAAACCTAGTTTTTATTTTACTGAAAGCTTCGTTAGGCTCAAACCTCCTCCACTTCTGTTCACTCTTATCTTTAGAGCAACTGAATATTTCTTTAGGTGTTTTAGGTAGAGCTATCTTTAACCCTTGTATTTCTATTATATCACCAATCTCACCGGTCTTAGACACGACAACAACATCGCTACTCTTATCGTAACCGTACTTCCACTTCTTCCCCTTGTTCAATCTCTTGATAGTGGTAAGCTTGACTGGTTCTATTATTTTATATAATGATTGCTCGTACATTACTTACTCCTCCCCTCTGCGAATCCTTGGAACTTAGGTTTGTTTAGATCTTTCTTAGAATTCTCTAGATCACTTATTATTTGTTCCTCTTCTTCGATTCTATTTAATATCTCAAAAGCATCGAAGATAGCAAGCTTCTTTGTGGCAGCAGCATTCTTAAGTCTATCTGCAGATATATCATCGTCAGAATCAACTATAGCTTCTTTAGCTACCTTAATCAACTCTTCAACTGCTATGTGCCCAGCTTGGATTATACTCTTCTTCGTCTCCTTTATATTCATATTTAATATTAATATATTTAGTCATAACTCTATACAATCTCTTACCACCTATAACAAACTCGTACTCATCACCAGGTGAAAAACCTACCAACTCACCATTACTAAATGTCCCGTCAGTATGCTTAACTACACCAACTAGAGGTTTCTCTGTATCTGTATCGAAATTATCAATTGATTTAATTGGTTGAACAAAGCAATAACCATCCATAGCTCTCCACTCGTTAGCCCCTTTGTTTTTATATAAAAATATCTGATCAGTACTAACCAAGTACTCATCCTCACTCATAAAGGATCTACTATTCTTCTCTATACCCTTCATGTTATGCCAACGTCTAAATACGTTATGATGAACAATTAATTTATCCCCTTTCTTTACCTTAGTTTTTATACCTATTGGAGATTCCAATACCACTGCCTCTCTGTTTATATATTGATGATTAAAAACTTCGGTATTTAGTATTAAGTCTTTATCACCGACTTTAACAGAGTTCTTATACCTGCTACCATCTGGGGATACAACAAAATCGAATAAACTCCTCATTAGTACTCAAGATCATATTCTACTGAGATGGCCATATTCTTATTAAAATCCTTCCACGGTATCTGAATATCCTCTTTAGATATATAGATGGAGTACTTTGTTTCCTCCTCTATAATATCTGTTATCGTGTGACCACCATAAACGTTTTGACCAACAGCATAATGCATAGCATCATTCTTATAGTCTTTACCTATGGTGATCTTTCTAATTACGTGACTATCCATTGTCTGGGTAGTTAATTGCACCGTCTTTTAAGTCCACGTCAAATGTACCATACTCTTCGCTTAACTCACCTTGTAGCGAAGTTACATTTTCTTGAAACTCTGCTAAGCGATGTAGGTATGAATGTTTCTGAGCTTCTAGTTTACCAATCTCAAATTGAACACTATTTATATTATTAACTACTTGTTGTAGTCTCTCTAATTGCTCGTCAGTGATGTTTGTTGCTTTTGGTTTTAAATCAACCATTTCTTTTACTTTACCCATTTTAATTTAATTTAATTGTTTTTACTTTTTGTTTTCTCTAGTGATCTACCGCCGAAGTAGGCACCGATCACGGTTATTAATACTAGTTGTAATAAATCAGTCCATTTCTCTTCAACATTAAAAGCTACAACTCCAGCATCAATGAATATCATTAATACTGTTGATATAACTAGAAATATCAATACTAATGGTCTAACGTTTTTCGATAGCCAAGAATCTGAATTCATATCAGCTTCCCACCTACTCGTAACCTCTTTCTGCATCTCAATTTCATGAGCAGAAATCAGTTCTTTTATCTTTAGCTCTGCGGCTAATTTCTCTTCTTTGGAAGTGGTTAGGTTATCTAACACACCACCAATACTTTTAACTAGCGCACTAGCACCAGTTGAAAAAACTTTAGTTAATATACTCATCTGTCCTTATCTTTAATCATGTCATCTATAGCTTTGTTCATAACCTTATCTGTATATGATTTGTTATTATAGTAAACGCAATTTATAGAGGTAGGTATATCTTCTTCTCCTAGCAGTATTCTATATATCCTACTTATAAGATGATTACACTTAAACGATGTTTTGTAAATCGTGTACTTTATGGTGGTCCTATTCCTATGTCTCCATACTTCTATCCACCCAGCCTTCCTTAATCTCTCCCATCTGTGCTTATCCCAGGTGTAAGCATACACTCCGTTAATGAAATCATCTCTAGTAAATCTAGTTAAGCAGTTTAGATATATCAGTAGCTCTAAATCAGCTTCCTTTATATCATTCTGTTTGCACGCCCATTTCCGAACCAGTCTGTAGTACTTAAGGAAATGTGAGTCTTTAAGATCTTGAGATGTTAATTTCATTCCACTAGTACTACATCTCTGAGCTTAATTACTCTGTACATAACATCATCATAGGAAATGTCGTGGCCTGCGTGCTTGTCATACATAACCATAGTACCTTCCTTTATCATCTCAGCTAGATTACCTACAGAAACAACCTTAGCCTTCTTGTATCTATTATCAGAGTCTGTATCGTCGGTGAGGATTAACCCACTTACTTTCTTCTGACTCCCCTTTACTTTCTCTATTACTATATAATCGTTAATTGCCTTCATTCACTCTTACATTTGAGATTACACAATCTGCTGACACAATAGTTAACGCTACACTTACAGCATTCTTAAGAGCAGTCTTGGTTACTAGCACTGGATCAATGATGCCAGCTTCGATCATATTGACATGCTTACCAGTAATTACATCAACACCAATACCTTCTTCAAAACCGATATTACAATCTATACCGGCATTATCTAGTATAGTAAAGAAAGGAGACCGTAATGCTTCTAGTAGTACTTCTCCACCCACGTCAGTGGGTTCGATTTTTTGAGAAGCGTTAAGTAAGGCTATACCACCCCCTGAAACGATCCCTTCTTTCAACGCAGCTTTAGTAGCGTAGATAGCATCTTCCACCCTATCTTTCTTTTCTTTCATCTCAACTTTAGAATCAGCACCAACCTTGACAACACCGACGCTACCTGATAGAGTGGCTAGTCTTTGCTCTAGTTTCTTTTTAATAAAACCGTTCTTCTCATCAGCGATCTGTTTCTGAACCTCGAGAACTCTCTCCTCAACCTCTGATTTAGTCTCCTCCATAGTTAAAGTAGTTGTCTTATCATCAGTTACAGAGAACTCAGCCTCACCTAAGTGATCTACAGTGATTAAATCAAGATCATCTCCTAATTCCTCGTTGATTACTGTACTACCCGTTAATAATGCTAGATCTTCTATAGCATCTGCTCGTGTAGGACCAAAACCTGGAGGATCAATAATATTTACTTTAATATTACCTTTCACTCTATTCATTAGTAATGCAGACTTAACCTGTTGTGATACTGGTGCTACAATAAGTAATGAGCGGTTATTTTTAATTACATGTTCTAAAATCCCTTGAATCTTGCGGATATTAGGGATTTCAGAGGAAACTGTTAGAACGAATGGATTATCTAACTCTGATACATGTTTCTCAGTGTTAGTGATAAAATGCGGAGAAGTTAGCCCACAATCTATCTGTACTCCATCTACTACATCTACGTAAGTATCCTCAGTTTCACTCTCTTCCATGAGAACTACACCGTGTTTACCTACTTTAGCGTAAGCTTCAGCAATAATATCCCCTAAGAACTTATCATTATTACAGGAAATAGCTGATACGGCTTTAAGCATATCACCATCCACCTCAACGGAAGTTGATTCTAAGTACTTTACTACATCTACTAAGCAAGACGCAACCCCTTCTTTAATATCTCTGATTTTTGCACCCGCAGCGACGGCGGAATGTATAGAATTAATCAAGGCTTCTACTAAAACTGTAGCGGTGGTTGTTCCATCACCAGCCTCTCTCACTGTATTTCTAGCAGCTTCCTTAACTAAGGTTGCTCCCATGTTTTCAACCGGATCAAATAAGACTACGCTTTCTGCAACGGTTACTCCGTCTTTTGTTATGACCGGTTTGCCTCTTCCATCTTCGTAAATAACACATTTTCCCGATGCGCCTAATGTGGATTTCACGGCTTTTGCTAGCTTGTTAACACCAGCTATTACTTTATTCTCAGCTTCTTGGCCAAAGTCTAACCTCTTGACCAATTCACTAGGTAAATTGTATTCCATAATGTATTGAATTGAATTTAATTAAATTGTATAAGCTAATCTATTAGAGTTGCATCTTAATAAGCATAGTCCCCCAACCTACTATACCTCCTAGTACCGTGGCTAATAGGTCTACGTAGTCAAATCCACCGTAGTCGTACTCATCCCAGACCTCTTTTAAAAGTCCTATTATAGCTACTACTAATAAACTCTCTACTGTAAAGTAAATACAAGCTCCACCTAGAAAGTGAAGCTTCTTATCTACACCTATGTTCATTATGCTTTTTCATTATTGATTGTTTTCGAAGGTTTTAACTACTTTCGGTCCACCAATGAATTCCACTTTTTTTCCAAAGTGTTCCACACTGCCATTGATAGCAGCCTCAGCCCCATCGAGTGTTTCTCTTCTTGTGACATCAACCCATTTGTCTTGGTCGTTTGGGTTGTTGACTTCTGTTTGGTAGTACCCATTTGCTAACTGTGTTATTCTCCAGTTCTTTTTATCTGCTAAATGTTTCCATTCGGCAATTTTCCCCTCTGAAACCTGTGGTTTCCCAGTGTTGAGTGTGCTGGTTTTGTAGTAATAATAGGTCATTTGTTTGTTTGGTTTGGTTATTAATTATTAGTATTTCTTCTTTTTCTTTTTACCTTGGTTTTGAGCTAAAGCTCTACCATGTGGTAATTTGTATGCACCTGTCAGTCTTTTTACGGCTCCTGGGTGATCTTCTCTAAAGGCTTTCCTAGCTGATTTATCATGAGCTCTTTTTTCCTTTCTGGCTTTTGCCCATACTTTTAGATTGTTTGGCATATCGTTTGTTTTTATCTTCAACCTTATAATCACACCGTTATCTATTTTTTTACTAGTGTGACAACAGCCTGTTACTAGTACCTTATATAGGCTAATGTCACATAAAAGTATATTGTAAATATAGAGGTAAAGCATCGGCCCCCTCCTCTAGGCCCACCCCGCCCCTATCTAAAACCCAATCTTTTAGCCCAGCCCCGCCATCCGGTCCATGATCCGATCAGATTGTTTCACATTTCCATTTCGTGTATATATTTATTATATATTTATACAAAGTTAATACGACTACGTTTGGATAATATATATGTAGTTCGACAAATACTAACTTAAATTACTTAACATGTCAAATACTATTACAACTAAGAGATTCGTAATCCGTAAAACTCTAATTGGTAGCAATACCATTATCACCTTCGTGAATAAGAAGGGATCGACAGTATCGTATGATCACGATGCAGTGTATAACGCTCACAAGCAGAGGTTCGAGAGTATGAATTGCTTCGCGAAGTACAAATCATACACGAATAGTAATGCAATGCCAGCATTCTGTAGAGACTTAGCTATCTAAGCTTCAGTGGCAATTGCCTGATCTTTGCCGTGGCAGATAACATTAGTCCAGTTAGTTCTATATTCCCTGGTTGATCAAACATGAATATTCACACGCAGATTCCTGGTGAGGTAATGAATAACCATTACTCTGGGTTCGAATCCCTAACTTGCGACTAACTATTAAAATCATTCTTATGTTAAAGAAGATAACTAAATGGCTACCATTCGCTGGTGCC
>Ga0098047_10000079_pt1 | contig 36769 bp, 35 predicted proteins | sample 12_taG_FD_92585 | JGI IMG/M metagenome (GOLD analysis project Ga0098047, IMG submission 92585) | Marine viral communities from the Subarctic Pacific Ocean - 12_ETSP_OMZ_AT15267 metaG | ecosystem: Environmental > Aquatic > Marine > Oceanic | place: Subarctic Pacific Ocean | collected 2015-01-16 | reverse complement strand
ATAATAAGAGTATGCCAGAAACTAGTGTTTTAGAAATGGTGGAAAATGTTTATAATAGGAATTATAAGTATGGATGCCATGACAGCGTAATGATGAAGCATTGTAAAACACAATGTATTCATTTCATGAGAAAAGATTATTTGGTTGATATTAAATCAGCAGATGAAATGCAAGGAGAATTAGAGGATAGATTAACAACTGATTTTAGTGGAAAAACGATTGATTTAGGAAAGGCTTTAGGAATTAATAAAGAATCAATAATATTTCCAGGAGAATTAGTAACCATATTTGGTCCTACTGGTTCAAATAAAACAACTTTTGCACAAAATTTAGCTTTAGGGGTCGACTTTGCTAATAATAGAATAGTCAATGAATGGCATATTCCTACATTGTTTTTAAGTCTAGAGCTTTCTTCTTGGTATGTTCATAGAAGACATTTGCAAATAGTATCAGGTAAAACAAAAGAAGAAGTAAATAGAAATTATAAGAATATTTATGAAGCAAATAAAGAGAGCTTGCAACATATTATGGTTCAGACAATATCTCCTACTTTAGATAAAATTTATGAAAAAGTAAGAGAATTACAACCACAATTAGTTATTGTAGATTATATTGACTTAGTTGATACTCCTGTAAGTTATAGAGGAGAATATGAGAAAATTAAGTATATATCACATGGTTTATCTAATATGGCTGTAAATAATGATTTAATCGTAATACAAGTATCTCAAGTTAGCAGAGAATATAGCAGAAACGAAGTGCTTGACTTGTATGCAGGTAAAGGAAGCGGTGCAATTGAAAATGCTTCTAGGAAAGTAATTGGCTTAAATGGACAAGCTGATTCAAAGGTTAGAACAGTAAAACTTTTCAAAAATACCGATGGGGAATTATTTGATACTGAAGTTGAGTGGACACCTAGTTTTAGATTAAGGAGAACCTAAATGAAAAACTTAATAACATTATACTTTCTTGATGATAGAACAATATTAATATTGTTTAAATTAATCAAGTTTGGAATAATTAAAACTAAAAGTTCTGGATTTTCAGGATACAGTATAGTTTTTGGTATATGGAGAATTGAAATTCAATTTAATCTATCATATGTTGAAAACAATAAAATAATATTAAATAAGAGCCAATATGGAAAAGCATAAATATAATAGCAAACCTAGAAGGGGGCGAAAGTCCCCTAATAGGTTAACAATTTGGGAAGAAAAATTTAGTAGAAAACTAAGAAGAAATCATAAACAATTTGCTAAAAAGGTGTTTCATAGATTGATGAAAAAGTCTTCTACTTTAAGAACAACTCTAAAGAGGAGAAGTAGAGAATATGAAGTTAAATTCGATATCTCTCTTGAAGAAGTTAGAGAACTCTTATACAGAGTTTACGGAAAAAAATGTCGTTATTGCAATACAAAACTTGTTGTTAGTAATATGGCATGTGACCATATCTTGCCTTTGTCTATGGGCGGTGTTTCAACTCCTGATAATTTGCAAATGATATGTAGCAGATGTAATACAAGAAAGGGTCCATTAACAGATAAACTTTTCGGAAAACTATTAAGATGGCTATCTCATCAAGATGATGAGCTTGAAAGATATGTTTTAAGAAAAATGTCAAGTAGAGATTTTTAATAATTAGGGTAAGCGACACGACAGCGGTGAACAGCTGTGGAGCTTTGTATTGTGTATGGGGCAATGGATTGAGCAATGTCAATCAAATAGCTTACCCTAATAAATTGGAGAAAAAATGAATTTACCTTTAATATTATTTATTGCATTTATATGCTTTCTTTGTATAAGTATACTAATATATTGTATAAATGATTTAGTTAAGGATTTTAAGAAAATGGGCGAGGATTATAAAAAGAAAAAGAAAACCCAAAAAAGAAGGAGGTGGTAATGTCAAGACACATTAAAAATTTAGAAAAAGTCTACGATATACTTGTAGCATGTAGAAAAATCTTTAGGGATTTGAATGGTGATTCTATTACTTCGCTAAATAGAATGGCTAGATTATGTACTGAAATAGACAATGTTTTGGAGGAACATAAAGATGAAAACGAACATGAATAGTGAGCAAACTAAAATAAGAAGAAAGATAAGACAAAAACAAAGAAGTAAGAGCTTTGATAAGGATGCATATAATAAGAGAAGATACGCTAAAATCAAAGCTTTTAGGGAGGGTTTATTCAATGGCTAGACCAAGAAAAATTAACAGTAAATTTTGGGTACATTATTATAGAAAATTTAGAGGCAAATCAATTAGATGGATTGCTAATAAATACAATGTATCCAAAAGGACAGTATGGAGGTACTTAAAATGAATGATAGAAATTTACAAAAACATATTAGATGCAATTGTGGTAAATATTGGGGAATGAGAAATCATAAACACACTTGCAAAAGATGTAAAACAGAAGTAATTGCAAGGGGAATGAAATGAGATATTTAATAAAAAAATGGCTAGGAATAGAAGAATTAGAAATACATGTTAAAGCGCAAGAGGAAGCTTTAGAATTTGTATTTGAAGAAATAAGTCGTGATATGGATAAACTTAGCGAAATAAAGGCAGATAAATGATATATGGAGGTGCTATGGAAGCAGCAGAAAAGTTAAAGGAATATCAAATAAAAAACAATAAGGATAGTAAATTTGACATTGATTTGGATTTTGGAGTTAAATATGAAAATAGTTTAGCTAAAGTGCTATCAATGGGAAAAGTAGAGGTCAAAACAGAAAGAGACAAATGGAAGAAAACAGGAAATGTAGCAATAGAAATAGCTTGTAGGGGAAATTTAAGTGGTTTGAATGTTACAGAAGCTGATTGGTGGGCACACATTTTGACTTGGAAAGGTGAAATAGTTAGTGTACTAATGTTTCCTGTAGATGTATTGAAAATGGTTGTTAAAAGAAGTGTTATGGATGGAAATGGGAAAGTGGTAATGGGAGGAGATGATAAAGCGAGTGAAATAGCCTTAATACCATTAGAGGATTTAACAAATGGTCTATGAATTCAAAAAAAATAAAGGGTATTATTCTTCATTAAAAGAAAGAAGAAATGGAACTTATCTATGTGCTAATCCCTTGTTTATATATAAAGATAAGGGATTATTTCCAGTATACAAAACAAGTGGAAGGCAGGGAGTTATGAATGTGAACTATCAAGAATTGATACTAAAAGATTTGCCTGAAGACTTTATTAAAGGACAAAATCATAAAATAGATTATAAGAAAATTAATGAAAATACTAGAAACGTACTAGAATTTGACGAAAAAGAACATTTAAAAGGAGATGATAATGACGAATTCAAAGGACTATGAGCAAATTAGAATTATTATAGATGAAATTATAGGTATAAATACAAGGCAAGGAGAGTTATTGAAAGTTACTGTAAAAAAATACTTTGAAGATAAGCCTCCAAGTATTAAATTAGTTAATCACAAAAGTGTCGATTATGATGATTATACAATTAGAAATAATAGTATTCCAAACGATGATGAAATGGAAAAAGCTCTAAGCTCTTATACCGAAAATATTAAAAAGGATATAGAGAAATTAAGAGCTACTAATAAATATTATGGCATTGAATGAGACACTTAAATAGTGCAGTTGCATTAAATTATCGATATCAGGTTAAAGGGAACTACCCCACTATACAGCATTTCCCAATTCTCTTTAGCCTGTAAATCGAAAGGAGTAAATAAATGGCATTACCAAAAGTTAGAAAAAAACCAACAAATAAAGAGTTGGCTGGAGGCATTATAGAAGTGAATAATAGAATTCACGAATGTGCTAATTTTATGCAAAGACTAGACAATGTTATAGGTTTATATATTGAATATAATTCTGATACAAAGGAATTTAGTGACTTTGTTATAAAAAAAATGAAAGAAGCTGAAGAAAAAGCAAAGGCCAAAGATGACACAGAAACAAATGGAGTCTCTGATAAAGGAGATATTCCAAAAGATACAAAAAACAAGGGAAGCAGGTCAAAAAGAGTACGCAAGAAAGCAAAATAATGCGTTTGCTAACTTTGAAAAAATAGCTGACAATTTAGAACTTGACAGAAAGGAAATATTATTAGTATACTTATTGAAGCATATAGATGGTATTTGCGCTTATGTTAAGGGACATAAAAGTCAAAGAGAAAATGTAAGAGGGCGTATGACAGATGTTATAGTTTATCTTTGTCTATTATGGGGGATGATTGATGATGAAGACAACAAGAGAAGGCTATGATTAAATGTCCTGTTTGTAAAGAATTAATTTCACAAAGCTCTTCTGCGTATAAAGCTTCAGTAGGATTTGTCGATAAAGATGGAATATTTCATGATGATGAAGCTGTTATTGTACACATAGATTGTATGTTTGACTATACATTTGAACCATTTAGTGAATTAGAAGAACGAATTAAACGTAGTTAATATTTTAAAGATTTAAGTCCAGGAGTAGGAGGTTCATAATCAGATTCTCTGATTCTTTTTGCTTCTTTAGCCATCCCAAATAAAGGAAATCCAATAATTTTTTCAGGAATTCTCATAGGATTCTCTATTAAATTTCCAGGTCCTACAAAATCTCTAATAATTCTTCCAAAAGGAAACATAGTATACATATAGTAGTCTGCTAATTTAGTATAATCATCTTCAGCAAATTCTCTTATTACAGATATAGGGAACCTAGCAATAGGCGGAGTTATCATTTGTAATGGAGCAATTGGAGTTGGATATGTTCCAAAAAATGCTCTGTCTCTTTCTTTTTCATCTCCAAATAACCATTGAGATGTATCTTGTAACCAATTCCATGGAGCAGGTAAAGCTTGTTCAAATAAGGAGTACATAAAAACAGAGGACAATGCCAAGACAAACATATCAGTAGTCATAGTACGTTCAAATCTTTTCATTGCTTCAGTTCCAGGTTCAAAACCATAAAGTCTTGCTTGTTTTCTTACATCGTTTCTAAATCTAACAGCATTCCAAGACCATAACTGAAATCTTGACATTATTTTGCCTAACCCAGAGCGAGCAAAACCAGGTCTATATGGAGCGTTATATAAGAATTGAGTAGCCTTAACTCCTTTTTTAGCTGTTTCAATTAAAATAGGGTTATATGGGTCAACAATAGCCCCACCATATCTTTCCCATGCTTTAATATAATGAGCCATAAATGCATCCCTTCTTAGCATAGTTTCAGGGACAGACATAAATTTAGCGGCTTTTTGCATGATTTTAGCACCAATGCCATATTTATTTGCTATACCACGAATATCTATATCCTTAAGACTCTTAGCTTCTCCACTTAATTTAACTAATTCATTGACAAATGCTTTTGCTTTGCCTTCTCTAAATTCTTTATGTAAGCCAAATTCATGCTGTAAAAACTCAGGTTGAATACCTAATTCAGCGACAAACTTAGTTACTTTTTCTTTAGTTGAGAATATCTCGCTAATTTTTGCTAAAAATTTATAATCTCTAGCTTTTCTTAACGGTTCAAAGCCTACAGATTGAAAAGTATGCATAGTTCCACCAAATATATTATTAATCATAGTTTTTGGATGTGTCATAAGCGTAGCTAATTGATATTTACCTTCAAGATTTGACCATTTTTTCATATCGTATGCATCCCAGCCATTAAGAATAACTTTATCATTATCTGAGTTTACTTCGTCTCTTCTAAATTCAACAGGGTCTTTTTCAATTATACCTAAATTTTTAGCAATTTTATTAACCTTATCTGCTACAACATTATCAGCCCACCAAGCTAAGGGAGTTCCTTTAATCTTTAATCCAGGAGTATTTAAATCAGTTTGAGATACTATAACTGGATTACCCATAGCTTCTGAAGCATATCTTCTCCAAAATGAAGTCCAATTATTAACAAGTTCACGTGCCTCTTTTTTGTCCTTCAATTTAGCTGGTGTAACCCATTTTTTATTCATATGATTTTTCATTTTATGAAGAGTAAATCTTGACATAATATTGCCCATTTGTCTAAAATACGTATTAGTTACATTTCTTATATATATTTCAACAGAAGTTGGGTCAACAAGCCATCCTCCAGTATGCTCATCACGAGCAAACATATTGCCAAATCTTTGATTAACACTAGGTAGAGTTTGTTTGTCTTGTCTGGAAAGTTTTTTTTCTCTAACTTCTTTTATAGCTTCCCCAAATAAATCAGCATCATATTTTTCCCATACATCATAGTCAGCAAAGTCCCAATCTCCCATTCTCATTTTATATTTAATCATAATTTTTTTCATCAAATCTTTTTTTTCTGCTTTTGATTTACCAGATTGAAGCACCGCTATTTCATCACGTTTTTTGGCTTCCTTAAGTCTTTTAGTGCTAGAGAAATAATGAGGAAAATACCCTTCTCTATGCCCTGTACTTTCAATTAGAAGGTCTTCATATTCCTTTACTTTAGATTCTTTATCAGCAATCCATTTTTTTTGTTCCAGCTTAGATAATTCCCAATATTTTTTAGTGCTAATAGTTTTTTTAACTCCCTTTTCTATCCTTGAATATTCACTAGGAGGAAGTAAATCAATAAACATAGAGCGAGTCATATGCCTCATTCCATCTATTCCAATATTAAGTAATTCAGTTACTTTTGAATCATTTGCTTTCAGTAATCTTCCACCTCTATAAGCCTTATTTAAATCATTTATAAAGGATTTATAATCTAAAATAGGTTGAGTTTGTTGGGAATCATAAAATCCTGTTATGTACTTGTTTAAAGCTCCAGGTTTGCCTGTTATTAAACTATGATATTCTTTCATAGTATCCTTAAGTTTACTCATAGTAGCATCTACAAGACTATATCCTGAATATTCCTTTCTAGTTCCATCAATATCAACTATATATTTTTTATCTCTAATTTTATGCCAATTATTTCTTTTAACTGATTCTTCCCAATTTTGTTCATAAACCTTCTCTTTTGACTCATGTCCTTGAGCTAATTCATGTTTTCTAACAGATAATCTCCATATAGCGTCTCCATCTTTCCCTAATCCTACATCTTGTAAAAAGCTAAAGGTTCTTTGAAAATCACCTATTAAATTTTCAGAAACTCCATATGACAAATCATGAGTTCTTCCTATCCAATTTTGCAAAACTTCTCCATAATAAGTAGGCTTATACATCTTTGCTAATTTTCCAGGAGTTGCATCAGATGTATGAAAATATCCTTGAGAAGGTAAAAACTTTATATCATGGGCCATTTGAGTTTCACTAACTCCTTTAGGAAACATTAAATGGTGCCAACCTTTAACACCTGCCTTTTTTAAATCACTCAATTGTTTGCCAAATCTTTGTATAAAACTACCTTGTCTGATAAATTTGAAATAATTATTAATTAATTTAATATCATTTATATTCATTTGATTAAAAGCCTTAGGAGGTACATCTGCAAAAGGTTCATGCATAGTAGAATATATACCTGATAATAATTGACTTAAATCCTTTCCTCTAGTATCTGAAAAGAACTTTAAATGTTCATGTAATTCTTTAGCTATTTTCTTATTTTCAGGAGTTAATTTACCACCCTTTTTGATACCAGAATAAGCATCTAAATCTTCAACAACATTAGCTGCAGTTCTAATATCTATATTATTAACATATTTGTCTACTTCTATGGATTCTATATCTTTCATATCTTTTTTGTCTAAAGGTTCTGTAGAATGCAAATAGAATTTATTTTTTGTTTTAAAAAACTTAATAATATTATCGGAATTAATAATTTTAGAATCAAATGCTAATTTAGTAGTATTGGTTTTTGCACCCTCAAAATGTAATGCATCTAATAATTTCCGATGTTCATCAGTTCTTTTATTTTTAGGTATTTTATAAATATCACTAATAGCTTTTTGTACTTCAGGACTTCTTAATGACCCTATAAGTAAAGTATCAAACATATTTTTAGCAGATTCAGAAGGTAAATTCTCTCTAAAGGCAAACATCAGCTTATCTAATGAAGCTTGGTCTACTAATTTAGTACTTTTTTCAGAATCAGTTTTAAGTTCTGGGGAAAAAGTAGTAAACCCATGTTTTTTAGCAGCATCATGAAGAGCTTTAATTTTTTTATTATTTGCTATTTGTTCTAAATTATCAGCAGAAACAAAGTCTCCCTTTTTACTTCTATTTGCATATTGTGCAGCATTGATAGACTTGAAAACTTCTACTTTTTTTCTTATACGCTCCATCATTGCATCGGTAAGTCCTTCTCCTTTTGCATAACTTTCATTATATACATTAACAACTCTTTCTAAGGTAGCCATATTATGCATAGCATTTGACAAGTAATCAGCTGATTTGTCTACTAAATTTCTTAAAAATATTTCTACATGTTCAGGATTTTTAACATTAGGGATGTCCTTTTCAGAAACTTTAATACCAGCTGTTTTTAATCTACTTTTAATATCTGTTCCCCATTTAGCCATATTGACTAAATTATCTTCAATATGTAAATCATTTTCAACAACAAAATCTATATACTTACTAGTATCTTCGATAAGATAAGTTCTTCCTAATAACTTTTTATAGTATGTTAAATTTTTAGCATAAGCTTTATGCACATTATACATATCTTTAAGAGCAGTTCCATTAATTCTGTCAAATAAAGATATATTCATATCAACATTTCGTAATGTATTAGCAAATTTAAGAGTAGCAGTATTAATTTCTTCAGAACTATACTTATCTATAACTCCAACTTTTAATCTTTTTTCATGAGGGGTCCAAGCTCTATTTACTTGGTAATTTCTACCAAAGAAAGCATTATTAATACCTGCTATATCTTTATATCTATCCCTACCAGTTTGTGGCTCAGTTCCTCCATATCCTCCTGGTTTTTTAGCATTAACTGTAACCCATTTATTTTTCTTAGGATTATATTCTTCATAACTTTTTTCAAAATATGAAGATTCTAATAAAGTTTTCATTTGGTTATAATCAACTAATCCAGGTTCATTGGCTGGGTCAGCTGTAAAATTGATTAATGCTTTAGTTAAATCTCTTTGTTCGGCACTAGGTTCTTTTGGAGCCAATACTACTCTCCATCTAAGAGGAGTTTTTAATTTAATTCTCTGTTTATAATCTTTATAATCATATTCTCCAAACGAGGTAACATCAAAAGCATATTTTTTACTATGTCTTAAAGAACTCCAAGCTGCTCTCATATGTGAGGTCATCGTAACGATAGGTCCCATCATTTGTCTAGAATTAGCTGTTTGTTCTCCTGTAAACATTCTTACAGCAGGAGAATACTTTGCAAATGGATTATTCTTAACTTCTTTAAGAAATTGAGGGTCAATACCTTGAGCTTTTAAATCTTTTTCACTTATTACAACCTTATCTCTATATTGTTCTTTAGCATTTTTGATATTTTTCCCATCTTCGGTATGAAATTCTTTCTTTTGAGCTTTATACATATTCTTCCAAGCTTTTTTCATACCTTCACCAGAACCATCCTGTTTTCTTCCGCCAAAATATATAAAGGATTCATCTCCGTCTAAATCAGCTCCACCTTGAGCTTCCATTGACCTACTATGAGATAATACTCCGTGGTCATTAATACCAGTAAATCCTCTAAACTTTTTAACTTGTGCTCCAGATGGAGAATCTTGTGGAACTCTAACATTAATAGCTTCAAATATTTCGTCAAATTCGCTCTTATATTTCTTATACATAGGCATATCTTTAGCAGCCCAAAGTGCTCCTAAAGTAGTTTTTTCTAATTTAGGAATATCAGTAAACATGGGAGTTTCTTTAAATAAATCTCCTAAATAAAATATATCATCTTTTGTATTTAATTCTGGGAATTTCTTCTGTAAGGATTTGTCATAAGGGCGCATTCTTGCTATTAAAGAATTTTTAATCTTAGGTCTTAATACTCTTTCAGCGCTATATCTATCTAAAGCAGTTAAAATATAATTTTTAGTATACTTATCAAAAAACATAGGATAGCCTTCTTTTATAGCACCTAAATGTTTGACAATATTATCAGCAGTAGAATAGAAGTCAATTAAACCTCGTTGTTTTTCTTCTAAATCACTTCCTGATAACTCTCCTTCTGCTCCAAGAGATTCTATAGCTGTTTTGTCTGCTCTTAAAATTTCTAATAAAACTTCTTGAGCTAATTTCTCATATCCCGGTGTTCTTAAAATCTTTTGAATAGTAGGGATACCTACTTCTTCAATATTCTCTACAATGTCTTTAGCAATAGATTCAGATTGATTTTCTTTATACTTCTCAAACATAACATCATATTCAGGTTTACCTTCGTAAGATTTTTGTGAAATTTCATCATAATAATCATTAATTATTTTTTGCTCTGTTTTAGAAAACATATCAGGATGTAGATTAGTAAGCATTTGTTTAACTAAAGTTACGCCAATAGATTTTCCGTGTTCATTAGTACCAAGCATTTTATGGTCATTAATAACAGAATAAGAATACTTCAAATCTCCTGGGTCTATCTCTATTATTTCCTTTGCTCCACCTATTAATTCTAAAGGTTTACCTTTATTGTAGTTATAATCACCAGGAGTTCTATTTCCTCTTTGCTTAATAGCACTATCCATCATTAAAAAGTTAATACCTTCCCCATTATTAGCAGATTCCATTGATTTTGATAACTCAGGACCAGCTTTATGAATCATATATTTTCCAAGAATTGTCCCTTTCGCGTTCCTAGATATAATAAAAGATTTATTTTGACCACTATAAGGAACTCCAGCATCTTTATTTATACCATCAACTACTGCATCTGTGGCTATTATTGCACCATCAACACCTTGAGGTAGGTCTACATTTAAAGATGTTAATAAGTTAGCTCCTTTTTTAGGGTCTGCTATTAATACTGCTTTATAATTGCCATTTTCAGATAGTTTTAAATTAGCTCCAGTATATCTTGGATTATTAATAAAATTCTTATCTCCTGCAATACCATTTGTCATCCATATTTGAGCTCTTTTATTATCTTCAATAGCATTAAATATAAAGTCTCCCTTTTTACTGGCTGCCATATCACGAATAGACATTCCATTTAAATCTTGAGAATAAGCTATAATAGATTTCATCATATTGTCATGCTCTAATCTATTTATACCATATAATTCTTTTGCCATTTTATATACAGAAGCATCTACTGTAAATCCAGGCTTAATTTTCTTATACTTTGGATGATATTTGACAAATACTATTCTATCCTTATCTCCTACCCCACCATAAGGATGCATATTTTTCTTTTTCATTGATTTAATAACATTAGAGATAAATGCTTGTTTCGTTACTTTTTGTGATTTATAAATATCACCAAAAGAACCCTTTGCATTAACTTCTCTAAGTTTTGATAATTCGTATAAAGTACTATTATAATTAAAACTTGACAAGTCATAATCTATGCCTTTATAAGTCAAATGGTCTAATACAGCATAAATTCCTTCTTTAGGAGGTTCAGAAATATTGGCTGCAGTTTTATAAGCATCTTCTAATGGTTTTGAAGGCTCTATTACGAGTTTATTTTTTCCTGCCATTGTAAAAGGGGCCTCAGGATTAGCTATTTCTACTGTTTTACCATCAGTGGTAATAAACCGAACTTTTTGTCCTAAATTTTGATAAGCAAGAAACTGCCTCATTTTACCTCTAGTTTCTTGATTAATCTCTATATTTGAATTATCTTGAATTGCATCTGCCCATTCTTCAGACCTATTAATCTTAGATTCTCTTTCAATATAATCAGGAAGAAAATCTCCTGCTATTCCTTCTATTTCTGATAACTTTTGAGCTCTTTTAAATCTATCCTTAAATTCTGGCATTTCCTTAAGTACAGGTTCTATATGTCGTTTAAATAAATAACTCATTTTATTATCTATTAAACTAGAATGAAATTCTCCTACATCTCTAATATTACTATCAATATCAATAATGTCTTCTTTTTTATCAATTTCTTCCTTAACTAGGTCTTTAAAGCCTATTTTATCGAATTTATCGAAGATTCTATCTAAAGCAAGCTTTTCTGTAGGGCCAAGCCTATTCTTGCCAAATAAGGCTACTCTAGGCGTTATTTCAGGAGTTTCACTGGTTGGGACAAATTTATTCTTACTATAATCAAACTTATTCCAGCCATTAGAATCAAATACAAAGATAGGTTTTTTAGAATCTATACCTAGTTGAGTAATATACTTAGATTTACCTGTAACACCATTCATTTTAGGGTTTAAATTATCCATAACTATTAATGAAGTAGCAAACCTAACATTAACAGCATCTCTACGCAAACCTTCTTTCATATACTCTGTAAGTTTACCTATATCTGTCTTTATCCCCTTATTATTTAAATTGTCTATAGCAGTTTTTATAGGTTCATTAGCCGCTGCTAAAGCCTCTCTATCCATCACTATAGTTTCTCCAGGCTTACCATAAGCCTTTACTTGGTCGGGATGTTTACTTTGTATAGAAGTAATACCTCTTTTATTAGCCTTACTTACGCCATAAGCCTGTATTCCAGATTCACCAGTAGTTAAAATATAATGTGAAGAAGGGTCAAACTTCCCTTCTGCAATTTCAAAAGGCTCCTTACCAGCCTGTTGAATAAGTTCTTTTACAGCTTGTTTCTCAACATTTTCTCCATGTTCAAATACAGCTTTTCTTGTTTCAACTACATCTTTCTTAGCCAACTTATCTAAAATTCCTTCTTGTTCTGCTAAAAAATAGAAAAAATCATTTATTTCCTCAGGTGTTCCACCAGCCATTTGATTTGTCATTTTCCTAACTTCTTTTTGAACCTCTGGAGGTGTTTCATTCCATTCTTCATAAGCTTCTTCTGGGTCATAGGTTTTTCTTAAGTAAGGGTCCTTACTATTTTCAGATGTTTTTCTTACTTTTTGAGCTATTTTAGATGCTTTGGCAACAGTCCAAGGTTTTTCATTGCCGCCAAAATAAGCTCCCATTAAATATTCATATACTTGTTCTGGAGTAGATGCTCCTCTTATAGTAGAAGGTAGGCCCATAAACAGAGAACCTGCAAGTCCTCTAGCGAACTTTTCTGCCTTAGGGTCTTTAAGGTTAATTTGATTTCCTATACCTCTAAATACTCCTCCAGCTACAGCTCCATGAAAGAAACTATCTAGCATAGAATCAACTCCGCCTTGCCAAGATGATATAGCACTAGCAGTTCCTAAATTAAAAGCACCCTCAGCTATATGAGCAGCTTTTCCAGTAGTTAAGAACTTACTAACTGTATCAAAAGCATCTGTTTTACCTTTAAAATTAGTTCGTAATGCTGCTTTTGTAAATTTCTTAACTTGAGGTGTAATAAAATCTTCTGCAATTTTTAAAGGAAGACCTCTAGCTCCTCTTAATGCGCTAGCCGCCCCTTGAAGAGCTTTTATTTTAGACATAGGCCCAGCTAATATTCCTGGAGCAAAACCTGCTAAATGACCAGCGCTTCTAGCAACAGCCTCCCATTCATTATCGGGAGGGTCTATAATATTAAGAGTAGTAAACCCTTCAATAAATCCTCCACCTGCTTGCTTTAAGGCCTCAATTATACTAAAATCACCTTCATAAAAAGGGACATTATGATAATTAGCATGTTCTCTTAATTGATTTAATTTATTTTCGTCAAATAATCGTGGATTACGTTTATAAAGACTTATATACGAACGAGTTTGTTCCTGAGTTAAGCTAGGTTGAAATTGTGGTTGTTGTTGTTGCTGAGGTATTTGTTGTTGAATAGCCACATTAGTTATTTAATATTTGTATCTTCTTCTTGTAGTATTTGCACTATATCATAAAAATCTTTGGCTGTCCAAGCAAGCATTGCCGCAGATATCACTCCGCCAGATACGCCTCCTCCAGCTAAACCAAAAACAATTTTTGCTATTGTTCTTCCTGCTAATGCTGGGCTTTTTTTCAATATAGTTTTCATAACCCACCAAGGTTTATCTCTAAGTACTCTTTGTATTGCATACATTGTTCCTGTACCAGCAATTTCAGCTACTTCCCCAACAAGTCTCGCTCTTTTTGAACCTTCATTAGGCATACTCTTTCTAGCTGCAGTACCAAATCCTTTAGACATAGCATATTGAGGAAGAAGTGCTGAATAAGGCCCCGCTGCTCCTGGATATTTTTTTGCCAAATCTTTTACCTTAGGATAGAGTCTTCTTCCTGCTTCTAAAACTGCTCCAGTTCCAAGTATAGTTGTAACAGGATTGTAACTTACCCAATCTTCCACATCTTCAAAAGTTCTTCCTAATTCCTCAGTATAGGATAATCTAGGTGCTGCCCAATCTAATATCATAGGGTCCTGTGAATTTAATAATAAGAATTGCTGTAATTCAGGATGAGCTGATAGAAATTCACGCATTTTTTTATTTGATTTCTTACCCATTATTTGATGCAATTTAACTTTTGAAGTGATATCAGGCATAATCCTTTGTAATCTCTCACTATAAGCTTCTCTAAATCCTGGAATGTCTCTAAGAGCGCCTTTATCTTGCCCAATATTCCCAATTTTAGTCAAATCAATACTTCCATCATCCTTATAAATACCTGTAAATTGAGAATTTACAATCTCAGGCATATAGCCTGCTACCCTCTCATTAAAAGATTTTCTAAATGCTTGAGGACTAAGAAATCCCTTTTTTTTCATTCTTTTTTGAAATATAGGTCTTTTAGACTTTAATAAATCAGTAAAACTTGTATAAGCAGTTCCTGGACTAAGATTTTTTATAGCATCTATTGAAAATTTACCATCTATATCATATATATTAGCAAATGTTTCATTTAAAGAGGCCTCTTGATAGTCAGCAAAATTCTCAGCAGGAGTAGGTATTTTGCTAAATATATTTCCTAACCCTTTTCCTAAAGTTGCACCTGCGTTTGCAACGCGAGGGTCGCCTGCATAACTTTTTGCATATTGCGAAAAATCTATAGCCATTTAATCAATCCTTTTAAAGTTTACGTCTAATTTACTATAATCTACCCATAAATATCCATCTTGGTGTTTAAACGAAGCATTTGGTACTTCCTGGGCGATAACTCCCTTATATCGACCTCTACCATAAGATTTGTCTTTATAGCCAAATTCATATATATTTACGCCTTTAGGTGATTTTCCTACTAATTCTATACCTTCTTTTAAAGCAAAGTCACTAGCAGCTCCAATTGCAGCTCCAACCACTTGAGTTGTCATAGCCATGTTCTGCTGTCTTCTTTGATTGTGAGCGTTTATTTGAGCCATATAAGCATTGGCTTGATTTTCATTCAATCCTTGTTGCATTTCAGCAGATTGTCCTAATAACCCTGCCCCTTGACCTAAAGCATTCATTCCTTGTTGCCTATTACCCATCATAAAACTCTGAAATTGGTCATTCAAACCTTGCAGAGGTTTTTGAGCAGCAACCTGTGATTGCATTTGAGCAATACCTTGAGGAACGCCTTGTTGAGCACCAAATGAGGCTGCTTGTCTTCCTCCCTGCGCTCCCATTTCAAGAGCATTTTGAGTTATCATTCCTCTATATTGTTGATTTTGTTGAGATAGAGGGTCCATAAAGTCTCTTCCCAATTGAGACATCTCTTGAGCTTGTCCTACTCCCCGGGTAACTAAATCTTGAGTAGGCTGCATATATTGATTAAGCCTATTTGTATCTAATTGTTTTCTTTTGCCAAATAAGGCATCACTAAACCAACCCATTTAAATCTCCTTGGTATTCATCATTATAATATACACATATTTTCTGTTATCAAGCAACATATTATTTCCATATTCTTAAGTTCATAGCAACGGTACTTTCCTTAAGCTGATTTCCTCCTGCAAGATGCTGGCTCAGAACATAGTCATTACCTGTAGATATTGCAAAATGGTCTTTAGATGTAAGGAACCCTGCAGCACCAGCAGGTTGATACCAAGTACTATGAGCACTAAACTTGATGTCGAGCCCACTGATAGTAGTCACCCAACTATTAATACCTCCATTTTTAATATCATCCCAGCTATTATTATTCTGATTAGTTATTAATATTTCCCATCTAATAGGGAAGTCTGTTAATTCAAAACCTAATGCGGGTATACCTACTACATCACTAGAGGCATAAAGATAACAGTCATTAGGAGAAACTCCATCTGTAGCTCCTGTAACATAGAGGCTATCTGTAGTAGCCTGAAACCAACCGCTATCATAATCCGGTGCTCGTAATAATGCTTCACTAATATCTGTATCTAGCTGCCCTAGTGTTAGTTTTTTTTCTTTAGGTTTAGCAACTAAAGCAGGTCTATTTCTTAAAACTATTTCAACATCATCTGCAATATCAGTGCTTAAATAAGGGCGTTTCCAACCATCCTTGGTACTAATTTCGAAAGAATAACTATCCTTATCATCTAAGACAGTTCTAATATCACCAGGTTTTCCTTCATATTCCTCTCCTGGATTATCTGTTTTTTTATTTACAGATTCTTCTATTTTATCTAAAACTTTCTGTACTTCCTGAAGTGATTTTTGAACATCTTTAAAAGAAGATACATTTGTTAATATTTTCGCTGATTTAGAATCTGTAACTGACACTATTTTACCCTTCTTCTTCTAAATAATATTCCTATAGAATCAATAGGATTATCGATATCTTCTAACTTAATTTGCATCCATTTTCCCTTTCTATTAGCACCAGTAAGAGTATACTTTGATGTTTCATTTGATTCAGTTGAATAAGTTAAACTTGAACCATCTAATCTTCCAGCATCAGTAGTAACTATTATCCTATCATTAGAAAAATTACCTAAAGTTCCTGAGTAATTTAACCTATCTAAACTTCCATTTATCTTAATATTTTTAAATACCTTAGTTACAGTATCTTGTTCCATTGAAAGTTTTTTACTAAGCCAAGTAAAGGGTTTTCTACCTTTAGCTCCTAAATATTCATACAAAGCATTTCCAATTGATATAAAAACCTCTCCTTTTTTACCTATAAAAGGAATTCCAGGCTTTTCATTTTCACATAAAGTCCATAAATCCCATCTTTTAAACGTTATTTGATAAGACCATGCAAGATACTTAGAAAAATAATGACCATTACTATCAACAGATTTTAATTCTACGATAAACAAAACACATTCTTTATTAGCTAAAAATGATACATAGGGAGGCATGCTATCTTCAGCAAGAACAGTATTTTCCCAACTTATATCATCTATAGTAGTAACTCCAGTAGAAGATGCATTACTTATAGATAACATATCTGTCTTTCCTCCACTTTGTATAGGAGTACTTATTTTAACAGGAACTTGTCCATTATGCATATATGCACCATTTCTATCAGCAAAAAACATGCCATATTCAGTAACTATAACACTATCCTTACTAATACAACCTATTCCTTCAAATGTATCTTCTATAGCCATACTATGGGGATTTATTTTATAGATATTATTTTTATCGAATATATATAATCTTCCTAAAAAATTAGCCATTGCTACTGGAGTAGTAGGTAATTGAATAAAGTCTACAAACCAATTAAAAAGACTATATTTTCCAGGTAATGACCTAAATACTAAATTAGAAGCATCATCTATTTTTTCATGGGAACAATCACCGACAAATAAATACCCATCCATAGCTTTTGAAATACCATATTTCACAGAAGCATCAGACATTAATTCAGATAATCCAGACCTTGCTTCATAAGAAGCTCCTAAAGAACCATCATCGTCTATAAGTCTATAAACTTGAGTTTTTTCAGGAATATTAATCCACCCATCTTTAGTAGGTATCACTTTAACGAGCTTATACATACTCCCCACATCCTTTCTATAAAGTGCTATATCTGATATTCTTTTACTCAAAATTTCAGTATCAACTTCTAATGTAATTTCCAACCTTTCATATGAATGTGCCGTATCAAAATGAGTTGCAAATATTCCGCTTAATGGACTTTCTTGATATCCATCGTAAATAAATGAAAGTTTATATTTATATTGTTTACCTAACACAAAGAAAGACTCATCAGAATCTTTTCCTACTCCAACAACTCTTTGAGCAAATTCTTCACTTAATATAACTTGATTTACATCAACATCTTTGTCTTGTCTTAAAGCATTGCCATGAGTATTCCCTGTATCCCAAACTCTGTCTCCTACCCTAACCTTACTAACAGCAATATTTCCATTTCTAACAGTTTGAAATAATTCAACAGCATCTTTAAATACAAAATAATCTTGTGATAAATTTACAGTATTAGTAGAATTAAACTCAAATATAGTAGTTGTACCTTGAGGAACAGTTATTATATAACTTCCTTCCATTTCTTTGTTGCTTCCTTGACTTACCAATGTAACCAAATCCCCTGATTTTAATCCATGTGCAATGTCAGTTGTTGCAATAATAGTTCCAACAATATCGCCTAGTGAAAAAGATGTTGAAATATCTGAAGTAGTACCACTTGTAACACCATCAGATATGTTTCTCATATCTAATCCACCAAAGGTTGCATGTATAGGACCACTTCCAATAACTTCACTTGTAATAGGATTTTTCATAGCAGAATCTTTATTTTGAATACTTACATTTATAGACTGAGTGTCTTTATAAACAACGTCACTTTCTCCTTGTATAGCAAAAGCATCAAAATTTACTTCTCTAGTTATTACAAATTCACCATTAAGCAATACAGCATCACCATCTTCAGGCAATAATTCACTAGTAGAAGTTAAATTAACTGTATCTCCAGCTCTCCATCCTCCAGTTGTATCTAATTCACTATCATAAGAAGAATTTTCAGTTAATATAATTTCTGCACTTTGTCCGCTAGACTCCATTGTTTGGGAACTATTAGTTAACCCAAAATATGTTTCACTTCTAGGAGATATTACTTTAGAAGAAACGCCACTATGACACATAGAAGCTCCTGAATATATTCTATATGTAGTATTATCATCAACTGTTCCAATGAGTGGATGATGTATAACAAAAACCATATCATCTGTATTATTAACTCCTAAAGAATAAGAACCTATTATTTTTCTTATTTGATTCATTATAACTATATAACATCCAGCAAAGACATTCCTAGTTCTATAAAAACTACGATTTCCAATTGTAGTTGATAAATCTATATCCTTAAATGTTTTAGCGCTAGTTTGACTTCTAGGCGTACTACTTTCTGTATAATTCCATAAACTTCCTTCATCACCATGAACTATAAGTTTAGGATGAATAGCTGCATCTGGATGTGCTACGCTATCAGCATAAATATATCCACTATCTGCAGTAGTTCCAGCAGCAATATAAGAAGCTTTAGTTCCATTAAAATTCTTTCCTGGATTACCCACTAAAGAATTTTCTCTTACTTCAGAATATATAGTGCCACCACTTGAAACTACTTTCTGCTCACCTTCATCAGCATAATAATGATTAATCCCATCAGAATGGTCATCTGTTAATGTTCCTTGTTCCCAAATATTACTACCACCATACATCTTTGACATAGGATAAAGAGTATCCTCAGAGAATGCATTAGTTGTAAAAGATGGAATTGAATATTGTTTTATAGTAATCCTAGAAGAATCTCTTACAGTGCTTGATTCATCCGATATAGTTGCAGAACTAATAAGCATATAGCTACTATATTGATTTTCAGTTTCCCCAGAATTATAATTACCTTTATGTTGAATTGGATTAGGAAAACAAGGAACTGAAACACTAATTTTATCTGCCATAAATCCAAAATCAGGAACATGAGAGGCAAATATTCCTCCATCTGTATCAATTGGTCTTATCATAAAACCGCAAGATGCATTTAATCTGTCAAACCTAAATAAAGTTTCTGGAAATACTGCATCATCTCTTCGTTTATCTATGATACCTGTATCAACAGTCTCTCCTGAAATTTCAGTTCCTGGATATGCTATCCAAGGGGGATTGGTATTCATATTATAATCATGATATGCTGCTATCCCTGGATGTCCTATATTAAATGATTCTGAATACCAAGAAGGACCATACTGACCTTGCTCAAATATACCTCCATTACCATAATCTTCTTCATCATAATCAAAGTGAAATCCAGTTTTTCCTTCTCCTCCTCTTGATGATTCCTCCATCAATCCAACCTTACTGCTAGTAGTACTACTCAACCAAGATATTCTTCTAAATCCTCCAAAATATACTCTACCACTATTTTCAGTTGTATTACTTCTTGTACCAATTCCCTCATGTGTTCCATGAGTTATAACAAAAGCAGTATCGCTTAATACAGCAGCAACATAATAACTAATTCCATCTCCATCAGTGCTACCAACAGTTCCAAAAATATTAGAATCTGAACCACCAGTTGATTCTAAGTATACCAAATCTCCTGCTTGAAGATAATGAGTTCCAGCAGTATTAATTTTAGTAGCATAATCAGTACCTTGTCCCCAATCATATGCTTCTATTGAGCTAATATCAATATACTTATTTGGTTGAACATAATCTCCAAAATTAACATCTGAACAAATAAAAATACATTCTTTCATATTTAATCTAAGAGCTATAGTATTATAAAATCCAAAAAAATTATAAAAACGAGGTTTGTCAAATCTGAGATTAGTATAACTCCTGTCAGTGCTTCTTTCTCCTTCTATAAAATCCATAGAATTACAACCAGAAATACCTGCAAGACGGCCAACGTCCTCAAAGGTTCCTCCAAGCATTTGAGTTTTTTTACCTATACTTGCCCACCAATTAGTTCCACTTCCTCCTAAAATACCTACGCAATGAGAAGACACTTTCTTTTCAAGTTCACCATAAGGCTTACCTGTTATATTAGACTGGACACTTTTAGTAACAAGTCCTGTACCATCAATTACACCATCACCATCATTGTCCGCCATTTGAAACAAACCATAAAATGCAACATATATTCTACACCTTTCATTCCATCCCATATTATCGCCTAGATTTGTCATATTAAAGTAAACTGGTTGACTAGCATCTCCGAGAGAGTCTTGTAGAGCAGATGTCCATTCATAACTGCCATCATAAGAACTAGAGTCAGTTCCAGAGGATGTTCGAACTTTAAATCTTTTTAAACTATAACCAGCTTTCCAATTTCTAAGCCAAGGACCATTACTTTGGGTCGCCGTGCGCCTAGGATGTTCTAATAAATCTGAAGCATAAAAACCTCTTTGCGCTACATGTTCCTTGGTAAAGCCTTCATCTTCATAATCCTTTGTTTCTCCATACTTTCCAAGCCAAGTTCCCCAACCAATATGACTTGTATTTGGAAACCAAAATGCGCTATCAGTAGAATCACAACTTAAACCTGGACCACTTAATTGTCTATAACCAGAACTATTATCCTCTCCACCTGCTCCAAGTGTAGCATGATAAGATTCCACTATAGGCATATAAGCCCCAAAAAATACTTGAGTTGGTGGAGTTCTATCTGCCATATCAAGCACAACCCCTCCACTATCGTCACTTTCTGGTTTTCCACAAAATAAAAATCTATCTCCCTCTACAAAATATTCTGCTTCTCCTGGAGAAAATTGCAACCACAATCTTGTATCAAAGGCAGCTGGGGCAAGAGCTGAATTATTATTAGCTGTTACAGTATAATCAAAGTCTTCATTAGGTCCTTTAGTTTCCAATATATCAGAAGGTATCGATGCTCCTCTAAGATTAATAGCAGCTCCAACTGATTCTTTTTTAACATATCCAAATCTTTTATCAGTGTCTGTAGTAGGTAAATCTCCAACTTCATTACTCCATTTAAAATTTTTATAATTAATTTGATAACTCACATCAGACCCAAGATTTGCATCTCCCCATTCATCATATTTAGCCATTACACTCATTTTACTTATTTTAGGATTACCTACAACTGATTCTAAAATATACAACTGACCTCCACCAAGACCATCGGATTTCTTATTATATGATGGGCATATTGAAGTTATATTATCAGAATCAAGTTTAATATTAGGCTGAACATGTCCCATTGGATAGTTTTCATCTAATCCAGTTGCAGTATCATTTATCCTTATATCTGGAAATATTCTAAACAAAGTGCCAGACCCTCTTTGAATTGCATAATAATAATAAGGTCTATAACTTATTAAACTATTAGCAGGTAAACCTGTAGGGTTATTATCTATTCCTCCATTTGCAGGAGTAAATCTTTTACAATCAAAAGTATCATTAGTTGTATCAGTTACAACCCATACTCCATTTCCATCCCAACTATTATCAATATCCATATATTCTCTAATAACTATATTGTCTCCAGTATTTAGACTATGGGCAACATGGTCAATAACTAATTCATCAGAACTCCAAGAAGCCACGCCAACCATTTCAAATTCACCTGCTGGTGCAAGTTTGTGAAATGCATTTCCTCCAAGTCCATAAGAACTTGATGCATCTGATACATTTGTAGGACTGTCTGTATCTAAATAAAGAGCATTAGAGTAACTAACGCCAAATACTTTTCTATTTAAATATCCTAGCCATAATGGAGGTGTGTCATCCTCGTGAGAACCAAATCCGATATGAACCTCTTGATTATTACTTTCAAAAGTAGCCTTTTTACTATTAGAAGATATAGAATCAGAAACACTTTCTGATTGACTAAATGACTTTAATAAAGTATTAGATACTCCGAAATCTTGCAACATACTAAGAGTTTGTTTTTCTCCATCAAATGTAACGATATCTTTTGCATCTCCATGATTAATATATCCAATAGAGCCTAAATTTCCAGTTTCTCCAAAGGTATCATTAGTACTCAATAAATCAGGTTTCCTATTTAAAGTAACTATATCTATTCCTATATATGTATCTACTGGACCACTCGACATAATCTCTATTCTTAGACCATCGCTTAAATCAGCTGCTCTATCAATTGTAAAGTCGTAATGTAAAGTTCTCCAAGTAAAATCTAACCCATCAGTTCTTATATCCCTATTAGATTCTGTATGAATTAAGTCTATAAAAGGAATTAATGCAGTCATAGAGTCAACAGGTGTTATTATATCCGCCCCGCCTTGATTATTAGCATACAATCCTCCATATTTTATTCTAATAGAACCTTCTCCTCCAGATTCTCCATCTGCTGCAGCATTAGTATCTTTTGCTTTAAAACTTAACCTATATTGAGCTCCTTTTTCTAATAGTGATTCTGGAACAGTTTGTCTAATTCCATTAAAATTAACTATATACATAGCTATTTCATCAGTTCCTCCTGAAAATGCACCACTACTAGTACCTGTAAGAGTAGAAGTCCAAGTAGTATTTCCAGCGAGACCATTAACTGTCTGAGTTAAAGTAAGTGTTCCAGAGCCATTGTTTTCAACAGTTATTCTTCCAGCATGTCCATTAGCATGTTCAATACAAGCCTGCAAACCATCTGCAGCATCTGCAGCACTACCATTAGTATCAAATTCTCCTGCAGCATCATCATCACCAGCATCCTTACCAGTATATTCCACTGATGTACCATCTGTAGAAATAATTGTAATTGTTTGGTCATCTGCATTATTTACATGACAAGCAACAGATGTAGTAGCTTGAGCTCCATGAGCAGCAGCTGTAGAACCATAAAATCCTCTAATTACTGTCAATATATTTATTTCAGCAGATACTACTTTCATAAATTCAGAGTCTACTTTTATAACATCTCCTGGTCTTATAGGATAGTTAGAAGTAACAGTATTAGTTGCAGTTATAGTTGTTTGAATTGCATCAATTGCAGTACCTGTTGATATAGAACCTCCAAGAAGGGTCTCATCATTCATTAATTTCATATAAGCATCGCCTGCTGCAAATGGATAATAAGAGGCTGAACTATCTGCTAATCCATATAAAGACAAATCAGTACTATCATAATATCCACCAGATGTAGCTTGGGCTACATCAGTACCTGCTGCATTATCACTAACTACAAAACCTTCTCCATTTATAGTTATAACACCAGCACTATTCCTTTTTTGTTCTTCCCAATTATATGGGTAAGATGCATCATGTAACCAATGAAATGTTTGATTTTGTATTAAACCAGGTTCAAAATAAAAATCACCAGTAGTATGAGTTCCTGCTGTTGGAGCTGAATCTAAATGAAAGGTTATGGTTGCGCCAGATGCAGCTGCCTCAGCATCAATAGCCATTACTTTAAATTGAGTAGAATTATTAGCATCTGCTACAGCTGTCCATATTGAAAAAACATCACCTACTTGTAGATTATCAGGCAATTCGGGCAAACTATAAGCCTCATCTCCTTCATCTTTTGATAAAAATGCCATTGTTTTTTCAGTGGCATCAAATGTTATATTATAATCGTTAGCATCTATTTTTAAACTACTATTAGCACTCAATCCTGAATAAGCAATTGATGCATTTCCTCCTAAATGATTTCCTTCATAGGCAGACCAACCAGAAATACTTCTTAAAACTGCTCTTTTAGTTCTTTCATAAGTACTTCCAAATTTAACTACATTTACTAAAACATTATAGGTAGTATCTTGCGCAAAAGATGTTCTAGGTGAGCCATATGCCCCTCTTATAACTTCAAAAGAATTTCCATCTGAAGCTTTTGAAGATATAATTAAAATCTCCTTTTTCGCATTAATAGTAGTATCTGTTGATATTTGAATAATATCTCCTGATTCTATATAATTATGGAAACTAGCAGTAGTTCCAGTTCCTAAACCTTGATTATTGGGAATAGTTGTTAAAGTTTCTGCTGAATCAATTTCAGTATCAAATCTAATGCTTAAATTAGTACCTAAAACATCATAAACAGATAAGTATGGTTGGAGTGCTGCGAAATGGAGTCTTTCTAAAATACCCTTACTTCCAATAAATCTAATATCATTTCCTACAATTGTAGATATATCTTCTACGTCAATATCGTCTGTTTTATTCCAAACTACAGGATTAACTAATTGTATAAGTGGGTTAACTAAAGAAGTTACAAATCTATCGGTATTAATACCATTTAAAACTCCTGCTTTAGATAAAGGGTCAACATTTAAAGAAAAAGCATTTCCATTTTCAGGAATATCTTCTTCTGAAGATGTAAAAATTGTTCCGAAATTAAAATTACCTAGTTCTTTTAACTCTCTTGGCATTACTCTCCTTGATTATCCATTCTATATTAGAATGAGATGAAACCCAATATTTATCAGGAACTATTATTAAATGTTGCCGTCTAACAGTTTTCCCCATACTGTTGTCCTCCCATCTATTATTTGAACTATATCTACTGTAAATCTACCACCTTTATAATAATCTACTATTGCAAAAGCATGAGCCCATTTATGTTTTCTACCACCAAGCCATTCATTTTTCTCAGCACTCATATCTTTTAAACAACCAAGAGACCAAGCTGATTTAGGACCATCCATATAAGTCACACTATCTTGTTGCAGGGAATGATGGTGGCCATACATAATATTGGCACCTAGTTTTCTAAGATGATTCGCTGCGTGATATTGCCCGCCAAAATGGTGCCCATGGTAAAAATAGAGCTTTCCTATTTTAAGATACTTTCCAGGTTTATGGTAATTGTATCCTCGTTCTTTGAAATTACATACCTTCTCAAAACGATAGTCTAGATAAGGATGCTCTTCTACGAATCTATCCAACCACTCATCGTGATTCCCTGCACAAACGTGCTTTTCTTTACACTTAATTTTATCAAGTGATTTATCAATCATGTCAAGTAATTCATTTACCGCTTTAATATCTTTATTAACAAATGGCATAAGATACTCTAAAGGAGGTTTTTTCTTCCTTCTCCATTGCCAATGCGATACAGAACTCCATTCTCCAAGGTCGCCTAAATCTATATATATATTTGGCTTAACCAGTTCTATCGCTTTACATACTACATTAATAGCTGCCTTATCATGCAAAGGCGCATGTTTATCAGGAGTTATTAAAGCTCTCTTTAATACTCCCTCGCTTTTTTTCTTCATTCAAAAAGCCCTTAATTAAATTTTCTCCTAGGAACATACCCCCAGTCCCTATGATTGGTCCAATATTCTTTCGCTCCTTGCAGTTCTTTTTCTGTTTCTCTAACTCCGTATCTTAAGAACATCTCAGAACATTCTTCGCATTCCCAAAGCAAGATTCCATTACGAGCTCCCATAATTTCAATACCTGTTATATCCCTATCCCTACATACAGGACATTTTTTTGGCTTCTTCTCATAACAACAATCTTGAACATGAACAAGTTTGTCTACTAAATTACCATTAGTTTTATCAACTAAATCTTCAACAATTACCATTCTATGTTTTAAATCATTAAGCATTATTTAAGGCTTTCTTAACCTCTGCCCATATCTTATCATCAAGACTATTCTCACTTCTTGCAATAAGCCAATCTCCAAGTTTTAATAAAATTGCAATTAAAACCTTTTGACTGAATAATTTAGTTGCAATTGCACCTAATATTTTACCCATAAGACCTCCTATTATACGTTATCTAAAACTGCGGCTACTATACATTGACATTTACTACTACTAGTACCTGCCTTTGCCTTTAAAGCTGATATAGCATGAACATCAGCTACAGTACATCCTAATTTACCATACCAGGATTCTCCTGGTCCAATTTCTATAGCATCTGCCAAACCATGAGCAGCTGCTCCTGCATCAAGACACAAATAAACACTATCTGCTGTATGAGCAGTTGTTCCATCATCTCTAAATCCTGTATTTTTAATAAACAAAAATTTAACCTTATCTGTAGCCGCTGTCTGATGCATATCTGTACCAGTATCTTCTCCAGCAGCTGTTGTACCTAATTGTAAATAATTTACTCCTGTGTCAAGTAAATCTGTACTTGTATTAGTAACATCAGTTAATTTATAATACCAACCTTCAGTTGCATCAGCTGGTGTATATACATAAGTCAATGCAGTAAGTGTCTTTGATATTTCATCTGGTAAAAACACTGCACTTAATGTCATCGTAGCATCATCAGCCATTATTTTCTCCTAGTTGGTTTTTCTTTTATTCTAGCATTACATCCGCATTCCAAACAAATCCAATCTGCTCGAGGATGTGAATACTTTTCTAATTTTTTAATTCTTTTATGAAGACTTCTAGCAATTCTTCTATCATCTGCTTTTTCTATAATACTTATAATAGCTTTTGATATAAACCCTGCTAAAATCATTTATCTATTCCTAACCAAGTTAATATTGCACCAATAACAATAGTCAAAGTACTCCCTATGGTCTTGATTGCAGTTACACTATGTTCTGCAGTAGTTAATCTTCCATTAATTTTTTCAAGATGAGCATGATTCTCCTCCACCTTTTCTCTTATATGAGCCAATTCACCAGTTATCCTTACTAAATGAACAGTAACCTCACTTCTATATTCTTCAGTACTTTTTGTTTTCATTTTTCTCTTGTAATCTCATAAACTTATCCTTCATTCCATTACCACTTAATGAAGCTATGATTTCTACTAATGTTTTATAACTATTTTCAATACCTTTTTGTTCTAATTGCATCTTCTTTTGTTGGTCAATAAGCTTTATCAATATACCTTCAACTCTTTTAAAGTTTTCATTTAGTTCTTCCATAAGTTCATCTTGTATAAACTTATTTTGCTTCCATATAAAGAATCCGAAAGCTATTGCAACTACTACTGGAATTCCATATTGTTCTAAAATTTGCAACCAATCCATTTAATCCTCTATTTTATTATGAAGATTGTAATATTCCAGTTGCTATTAAATCAGCTATCAAAGTTTGAAGAACATCTTGTATTGCCTCATCTGCTGTTGCAGTATCAGCATTTCTTGCAGTTTGGCTTGTTGCTGTATACGTAGGAGCTGCTATAGGTGTTACATTATTAGCTGCAAAATAACCTGCAACTTTTGTCTTTGATGCAGCTCCATAGCCTATATTTGCATCAATAGTATCACTTCCTGTACCCTTAAGCAGAATACCTGAACGTTGTGTCCCATTTGCCGTTACAATTAAGTTTAAAGCTCCTTCTTCTGCTCCTGCTGCCATTGACCCAGCCGAAGCTCCTACTTGTCCTCTAACTGCTGAATAAGTAAGTTCGGCGCCTGCATCATCATCTCCAGTAAAAGCAATATTTCCTAAAATATCATTTACAGCATCATTACTTATTCTTCTCATTGTTATTTTAGGACCTGCATTAGCATCTGCATCAGTATGAAATAATTTAATACCCGAAAGAGTAGCTCCGCTTCCTGTTGTATAAATATCCAATCGGTCTGCACTTGAATTCCATTGCATATAATTATCTGGAGTTTCTCCAGAAAAGATTGCATCTGCTTGCACTTTTAGTTCTTTAGAATCCTCATTTATAGTTAATATATTACTAGCACCTAATTTTGCCATTTATTTACCCTCTTTCTTATTTTCTTTTTTATCTTTATCATTAGAACTCTCTTGTTCTTTGATTTCACTTTCAAGAAATTCAATTGCACCCTGACATTTAATAAACAATTCTCTTGCTTGTTCTTGTTGGTTTTTAAGACTCCCTAACTTTTCTTTTAAGTCCACTTGTACTCCTTTATTTTATTATCCAGAAACATATTCTAACAAAATCTTGTATATTTTACCATTTATAGTTACCTGTAAAGTCCAATCGGATGTAACAGCTTCTTCTACTGGAGCTTCTTCTTGAGTTAATTCAAGAGCTGTATCGCCTCCAATATTTTTACTACCTATAGCAATATAAGTATCCATAACTGTGCCTGGTGCTTCCCCATTTTTAATATATAATTGATTAGCAGAAGCCTGGGTTATATCAACACTGGTTCCATTAATTATTAAATTAGCCTTATTATCAGCTGCAGGAGTTGCAGGAGGAGCCCAAGAGAAACTAGAGGCCACAGTTGCACCAGTATCAATCTGTGTCTGAGTTGTAAATTTTAATTCACTTCCAACATTAGCACCCGAACCATAAGCAGAAGTCTGTCTACAATTTATCGTAGAAGCATACTTAAAATCAGAATCAGTAGATGCATGCCAAACTAGTCTTCCTAAATGTGCATCTGCATCGGTTGCTACATATGCCTCTGTATCAGATTTTGAATTAAAAAAGTGTATCTCAGACATTCCTTGGCTACTACTATTACCAGCATCATAATTATAAAAATTTAATCTAGGCTGATAATCATTACCTCCAAGTTGTTTAATATTAACACCTGAACCAATTACATTTAAAATATCTTGAGATTCATCCCATAGCATATAGTTAGCAGTAGTATTTCCAAAAAACTTAACATCATGACCATCAGTATCTGCTCCAACTGTTAAAGTTCCATTGAGCTGAGAAGTTCCTGCAATTGTAGTTATAGAATCTGTACCAACAGCTATGGATACATCAACAGTTCCATCTACTGCTCCTGTTCCACTAAGAAAGGTAGATACAGTACCATTAGCATCGACTTTTAACTCCATCTTACCAGATTCCTTTGAATCAGCTGGACTTGTAATCGATGTAGCTATCTCTCCATATGTTATTACTTCTGGAGATGGATTAGCATTATATCCTTTAAAAATACATGCTCCTAAATTGTCAGAAACTTCTCCTACTTCTCCAGGATTTCTTTCAAAAATAATAGCAGGGCCTTGAACTGCACCTGTATCAGTACTTGTTAATTTTAAACATTCTTCATCATCAGTAGTATTAATATGTAGTACATCTTGACTTGCATCCCATAGCATATAATTACTACCACTAGCTCCCCAAAATTTGACATCCCTACCAGTACCAATTGAACCAGCAGTCAAACCTCCTAAAATCGTAATATCATCATTTGTAGGATTAATAGTGATTGTTGCGGCACCATCTGAAGCATATATAATATTATTACCTAATTTAACTCCTAAACTAGCCGTAACTAATCCTACTACATCTAAGGCAGAAGAAGGAGTGGCTGTTCCAATTCCTACTTTAGTATCATAAGAACCTTCACTACCGCCTACAAAGAATGTAGTAGCATCACCAATAGTAGTATCAGCATTTCCTGAACCAGCTAATTTAAGTGTATCAGAACCATCTTCGGCATAATCAAGAACAGTATTTCCACCAGCATATAATGAGATTCTATCATCTCGAAAGTCTAAATAAGTATTTGTATCTCCTGTATGATAAAGAATTCTTGCTGCATACATTGTTCCCGTAACAGTCAAATCACTATCACATGTAATAGCATTTGTAATATTACCACCTGATATAGTTAAATCTCCTGCAATTGTCATATTGCCAGCTTGAGTTAAAGAAAGTTTAGTAGCATCACCAACTACTGCTACTCCAGCATCAAATTTTAAGACATCTGATGAAGCTCCATCATTACCAATAGTCCAACTGCAAATTCCACCTACTGGCCTTTCAAAAAGGTTTATTTTAGCATCTCCATTAGTACCAGGCTTTAATTGAAGAGTAGCTGAGCTTCCAGTTGTAGTCAGTAGTAATGTACCAGTTGCAAATGAAATTATATTATCTGATGCATTATTTATTATTTCACCATTTCCAAATGTAATTGTATTACCTGTAACAGTTAAATCATTTTCAATAGTTACATTACCTGCAACTGTTAAATTCGTATTAGTTAAAGTTAATAAATCAGTATCATTTGTATGGCCTATAGTATTTCCATCTATTTTTATATCATCAATAGTAAGAGAAGTTCCAGCTACTGATAAATCTACTACTTCCTTTGTCCACGTTGGCATAATTCTCTCCTAAAAATCTTGAGGCCTTGTAAAGCCAGTTTGTATATAATTACTTTTTGAAAATTTCTTTCCTTGTTTTACTGATTTGCTATATTCTGCATCAAAATATTGAGCTAACTTTATTTCTAAATTTCTTGGGTCTTTATAGCCCATAGCTATAACTTTATAAACCAAAGCTTCATGAAATTGTCCAGGTATTTGATTAAAGGTATTAGTTAGTTCATTAATACTTATATCACTATCATTTGATATAGCATATATTCTAGTAGCCTTTACTTGACTAATAGAAGTCCAATTAGCTGTATATCCATCCTTAGTAATCGCATTAGTAGCTTTTTCTACTATTCCTAATTTTCCTAATTTATCTGGATACCAAGCTCTTGTTATTTTAGTAGCCATTATGTATATTCTCCAGTATCTTCATCATCTATTTTAGGTTTACCAATTGTCCTAGGAATTTCCACATCATTAAGCCAAACATGTAGAATTTTAAGTATTCTATTGTCTATATCATAATATCTTTGATTAGCTACAGTATTAAACGTATAACTATCCTTAACAATTTCTGTTTGAGCACAAAAGTCATTCTTAGCTCTATTTAAAAGCTTGACTACTTCAACTTCACCCATATGTGGATGATGTTGTTGTACTAATTCCATCATCTCTTTAGTTGTCATTTAGACTCCTATTTAATCCTAAGTACCAGCTACAAAAACTTCTACGTTGACGTGATTAGAACTAGTTCCACCTGCTCCATCTCCAGTTGCTAGTACTATAGCTGAAGTTACACCAGGTCTTGGTAATACTATAGCTTCACCATTAAGTAACTCTGCTATAACTACATCAGCACTATTACTTCCATGAGCTGAACCACATTTAACTAAAAGCGAAGTTGTACTATTATCTGATGCTGTACCATCTGAAACTAATGTTCCAAGATGCTTAATAAATACTATATCAGAATCTTCATCATTAGCTATAGCCCCAGCATTAGAGCTATTAGTTAATTGAGTATAAACACCATCAGCCCATGAACTACCAGTACCACCCAATGCTTCCATTCCTGTTCCAGTAACAACACCACTGCCACCTAATGTTTTCCTTACATTTTCATGAATAACGTCTTGTGCCATATAATTACCATTACTTTCATCTAATGATACCTTTGGCGTAACAGACACTGAAAATGCAGGTGTATTTTTATCTGCCATTATTTTTCTCCTTGTTGTGGTGGATTTCCTCCACCAATTAAAATTTGTATTCCTTGATTATAATCTTGCTTCAACGCAGCATACTGCCCTTGAAGCCATTGATAATCAGTAGAATGTTTCTGTATTTTAGCACCATAATTTGCCAAATCTTGTCCAAATTTAGCTAAAGCACTTTGATTATCTGAAGATACTTTTTGTATTTCAGAACTATACTTTTTCAATTCATTAGTAAAAGTAGAAGTATTTTGTTGTAAATCATTTGTATACTTCTGCGATTGTGCTTGTGTTTCAGCTTGATATTTAGATAAATCATATCCTGTTTCAGCTTGATATGTTTGCAAAGCTTTTCCTAACTTAGCTTGATAATCATTTACAGATGCAGAAACTCTTGATGTTTCATTCTGTAGGTCGTTTCCATATTGTTGAAGTTGACCTTGATATCTTTGAGTCCATTCTTGAAATACCTTTCCAAATGTTTCATTGGTCCATTTTTGAATTTCTGTATTAACTTGAGCTTGATATGATTGAACATCTTGTCCATATTTTTGTAAATCTCTACCTTCTTTAGTTTCTTTCAATTTAGCATCTTGAAGGTCTTTTTGTAAAAGAGCTTGATATTCTGCACCTTCTTTATTAAATGTATTTAAAGCATTCTGTATATCACTTCCATATTTCTGCAAATTTGTCTGCCTAGTTGCGTCCCATATCTGTATATCTTTCTGCATATTATTCTGAAATTGCTGTACTTCTTTATTGACATTTGCTTGATACAACTGCAAATCATTTGAATATTGTTGTAACTCCCTACCTTCCTTAGATTCAGCAAGTTGAGCATCTTGTAAATCAGATTGTAGTTTTGCTTGATACTCTATATTCTCCTTATTAAAAGAGTTTAAAGAGTTCTGTATATCGCTACCATATTTTTGTAAGTCAGTTTGTCTAACTGTTTCCCATATTTGCGTATTTTTCCCCATATTAAGTTGAAATTGTTGAACTTCCTTATTAAGATTTGCTTGATATGCTTGTAATTCATTAGAATAATTCTGCAACTTTCTACCTTCTTCTGATTCAGATAGTTGAGCATCCTGAAGGTCCTTCTGGAGGTTTGCTTGATATAAGATATTTTCTTTATTAAAAACATTTAAATTATTCTGCATATCTGATTGATAAGCTTGTAAAGCAGATTGTTTTTTACTTTCCCATATAGATATTTGTTTAGTGTAATCAAGTTGCCATTCCTGTACTTCAGATGAAACACTCGCTTGATATGACTGTAATTCTGCTCCATATTTACTTAACTTACCCTGTTCAAAAGTATTAGCATTTTGCATTGCTATTTGTAAATCTTTCTGTAAAATAGCATTTTCTTTAGTAAACTGCGCTTGAGCTTCCTGCATTCTTGAACTAAACTCTTGTATTTTTCCACCTATTTCCTGTACCCTTGCTGCTGACATTTCACTATCTTCTTCAGTTGTTATCCAAGTATTAGTATCATTCCAATCAGGAGCATTCATAACTGGAGGAGTAAAAGTTGGATTTGTTAAACCAGAAGTATCAATAGAAGTAGAATCTAATGTTGGTGGAACAGGTAAGACTGTAGATATAGTCAAACTAGTAATAGTTGGAGCTGTCTCTAAAGATAGTACTGGGGCTACATAAGTAGGGGCAATTCCATTAAGAGTAACAGATGATAAATCTATACTAGGCGATACAGGAGCTGTAGAAGCTAATACTAAATCAGTAATAGTTATAGTATCTAAAGATAATACTGGAGCAATATAAGTAGGGGCATCACCACTCAATGTTCCAACAGTAATTAAATCTATACTAGGAGCAACTGGTGCTGCTGAACTTATTGTCAAATCAGTAATAGTAAGAGTATCTAATGATATAACAGGTGCTATGTAAGTAGGAGCAGTACCTGTTATAGTAACACTTTTTTCATTCATTACTGGAGTATTTGGAGAACTAGGTAAACTCATCGCACTAATTGTTCCTAATGTAGGAGTACTAAATACAGGTGATATAAAACTTTCAATAGTACCAACTTCTGAAAAGTCAATATCTACTCCTGCTGGAGCAACTGGCATTACAAATGCTGTTGGAGCAGTATAACTAGGTAAAGATGTAGATATAACCGTCATTACAGGAACTGATAAATCACTAGGTAAACTAGCTGACTTTTCATTCATCTTATTATGCAATACTTTAATTGCCGTAAATAATATAACTAATTGAGTTATATTAGGTGTAAGATTTAATATACCAACCTGTTCAGAAATTTCCGATACATCAACACTAGAAGGATATTCAAAGTGTGTTACTTTGGCATTTTGAGCTGATGTTGGTTCAGGCCATATAGATAAAATGTTATTATTAACATTATACATAGGACTTCCTACAGTAGCGCTATAGAGACTATTAGCATCATTACCTTTATTAAATGTATTAAGGTCAACCTTTCTACAAATAATATACGGACCACTATCAGCCTCTTCTCTAGTTACACTAAATATCCTCTTTAAATTTACATTTGCTAATTGAGGGGCAACATCAGTCAAACTAGTCTCCGTAGAATATTGTCTTAAGGATTTATTAGGCATAACACTTAATATTTCATGTAATCCTGATAAAGCCCAACTATTCATCTCAGTTTGGTCTGCTGTTCCTGCTAATGATTGTATAACTACATCCATTGATGCCATTATTTCTTACCTTTTTTCTTTAAGTTTAATTTTCTCCTAGAATCGGGCTTCACCTGACCATGCCAAGGATTCCCGAAACTAGTTGAAAATCTATTTGCTAAATTTTTAGCCATTATCTACTAGACCTGGCTGAACCCCTTGCTTTAGCTTGAATGGATTTGCCCCTTCTTCTACCTTTTTTAGCAGTAAATCTTTTTTGTCTAGTTATTGTAGTAGAACTCTTCCCTGCTAAATTTATATATGTTTTTTGTTTCTTTTGTCCCATCATTACCCCTTATTGTTAACTTATCATTATTATTATTGGCCAAAACTGATTATGAGCCGCTATAGTGCCCGAACCAGTTCCAAGCATAAACTCTGTTTTAAATCTTACATATCCTGCTCTACCTGATACACTAATATTTTGATGCTGCGTTAGCCCAGTAGCAGGAAGCGAATAATCTAAATCAGATGATGTTGCACTTGAATAAATAGGCATATCAGTACTACTTCTTGGGTCCATATCATATCCAAAAATTGTACCTAATTGCCAAGTTTCCCCTGTACCCCATTCAAAATCTGTTCTAGTATGGTCCGTTGCATTAGCAGATGTTCTTGAATCTTTGTTTACTTGCCACTCCATTGACAATGAAACAGCATTATTCCCACCAAGAAGTTCCTTAGATAATGCTAACATATTACCGTTATCTTTTATTATTTCAGCACTGCCAGAATTTAATCCATCTGGAGGAGCAAATACTATACTTACATTTTTATTTTTCAAGGAAGTTGGAAAAATATCACTATGAAAAGCAACTCCTTCTGCATAAGGCATTCTTAAAAAACTTGAATAACCTCCATGGTAAATTTTTCTTCTATTCATTTGGTCTGCCGTTGGTAATTCAATTTTATACTCATCTGCAGAAGCAAAACCCGTAGTACTTGTAAGATAAAGGGAAACTCCTACATCTATTGTAACAGAACCAGTTGAAGAGTATGACCACCAATTCCCATCTTCAGCAGCTCCTGTATCACTTGCATAAATTCTATCAATTAAATTATCACCTAAATCATATTTTCTAACATAAAAGTAATCTGATGTCCCATGTAAAAATTCCAAAATATAATAATAACCAGTATTAGCATCACTAGTACAACTCCCCTGTATCTCTACATCACTACCCCCAACTGTTTGAGTAATGTATTGTTGTCCATCAGTTCCATCAGCATTACCTGTAGTTCCTAATAAAAAAGGTTTATAATAATATGGAAGCCATTTACCTGCCGCCTGACTTGCATTGCTAGCTATTGTAATATTAGGCATTATGAATTATGCATAAAAACGTTAACTTTAAAAGGTTTAGCGCTATTATCTGTAGCATTAGCACTATTCATTGTAATTCTCATATAAGGCATTCTACCATATGTATCAAAGTCATATACCAATGTTCCTACAACTGCTGCAGTTCCAGGACTAAAATCTCCCATATCTCTCATTTGCATCCAATTATCTCCATCTACTGAACCTTCTATTTCAACTTCAATAGCACCTGGGTCTGAATCTGCTGTATTTCCAGCTGAATTAACTACCACTGTAAAATCAGTATTAATTGCCCAATTAAAAGGTAGTGATGAAAAATCAGCTGTATCAACATTCCACATATGACATTCATGTCTAACTTGTGCATTAATTCCTCCTCCAGCTGTTACAACGCTTACATTTGGCTGGTCCCCAAATTTACCACTACTATCAGTCCCAGGGTCAACTGCACTATTAGTATTACTACCTAGCGTTGTCCATCTACTTGAATATCCTCCTGCCATATTTTCTCCTTAAATCTGTGTATACGGGGCCGAAGCCCCATATACGATTAATAAACTAACCACTTACTACGATGGGTCAGCACCTACACCACCAACTGTTGCTAATGGAGAATTGCTGCCATCTGCAGCTTGTATAATTTTCCATGTCGCAGATTCAGCTGCTAATGTACTGGCACCATTTAAATTAAAAGCATAATATGGAGCATTAGGAATCCTAACCTTTAATCCAGTTGCAATTGCTGCTACTGTAACAACATCTGCGACTGCAAGTTCAGGGTCCATAAGCCAAAAGTATTGCAACCCACTTACAGCGAGTACAACATCATCCATAATTTGCTT
>Ga0098047_10000078_pt1 | contig 36971 bp, 65 predicted proteins | sample 12_taG_FD_92585 | JGI IMG/M metagenome (GOLD analysis project Ga0098047, IMG submission 92585) | Marine viral communities from the Subarctic Pacific Ocean - 12_ETSP_OMZ_AT15267 metaG | ecosystem: Environmental > Aquatic > Marine > Oceanic | place: Subarctic Pacific Ocean | collected 2015-01-16 | reverse complement strand
TGGGAATATTAAATTAAGTATGGGGCAGTTCAACACACTGGATAACTTAGGAGTATTTAAAGAGGAGTGGTTGTGTGAATCACCCAATAATCTAAGGAAACAAATTGAAAACGATTGGATAGAGCATAAAGGAAAACACCTTTTGGCTAAGGCATACAATAAATTAGAACAAGGAAAGAATCCAAAAGCTTATTTAACGGAGTTCCAAAAACTATCATCTGAAAAGAAAAAGAAACAATCAACCTTAAAGGATTTGTTTAATGAAATAGCGGAAGATCATGTTAAAGGTAGAACAAAAGGTTTAACAACTGGCATTAAAAAACTAGATCAGTACACAGAACGACTAAAAAAAGGACACTTCTGGGTAATAGCTGGTTACACAGGGTATGGTAAGACTACGCTTGCACTACAAATGGCTCTTAACCTAATCCTACAAGGAAAAAAGGTAGATTTTATTTCCTTAGAAATGTCAGCAAGACAACTAATAGAGAAATTAATCTGGGTTAATTCAACACTTAAACAAATAAAGTTTGAAAACTCTTTAAATGAATTAGTTGATTGTAATTTTACAGTTACGGAAAACCTAAGAACCATTGAAAACATTAAATCTCACATACTCTCAATAGAAAGTGATTTGATTGTACTAGATTATATTCAGTTAGTAAGGGGTGGTGAGAGTTATTTTGACGAGGCTACACAATGTGCTAATGTATTACAGGAAATGGCTATAAGCCAACAAATACCAATAATAGGTCTTTCACAAGTAACAAAAGAAAGTGCAAAATCAAAAGGTTCTGCTGTTATGGATTTTAAAAATAGTGGTGCTATAGCGGAAAGTGCGGATGTTGCTATTGAAATACAAAGAGACAAAGAAAACGAAGTAGAATTATCTGAGTGTAACTTATTACTTAAAAAAAATAGACATGGACAATCAGGAAGAATTGAGACAATATTCGACACCTCAAAAGGAGTATTCAGACATGATTCATGTTAGCGAAATAACTCAATTTTTAGTAGAGAAATATAATCTAAACTCTGAGAGTATTACTAACCTCTGAAAATATTAACTAACCTAAAACTATGAAAGAAATAATAATAATTACCATAGGGTTAATACTGCTCCTAATTGTTTTAGTAGGGTTGCTTAAGAAGAACCATTCTCATAAAGAACAAATGGGGTTTTCTACAGAGTTTAACAACGAGATAAAAAGAATATTTGAAGATTAACCTTGACTTTAGGTATATACCTATGATTTAATTAGAGTAGGTTATAAGTGGCGGAATAGGTAGACGCATGTTCAGGAGGTTCACGCCTAATGTCAGGTAATGTGTTAAGCCCTCGCAATGTTGGCTCAAAAGGTCATATACAAAGGTCAGGCATTAGACCACGAGGGCAGTTAATGTGAACCATGCAAGGTGCAAATCCTTGCCTTATAACCTTAAACTATGAAATACACTACTAAATTAATTAAACTACCTCAAGAGCTTAAGAAGTTAATAGACAAACAACCTAACGGAAGTAAGTTTGTTAGAGTGGCAACTGAGGAAAAACTAAGGAGAGAGGAATTTAAAAAGAACGGAGAGATATATGTAGAGATTGGAGATTACACGTTTAATGAAATGTGCTTTAGTGAAGATGGTATGTACACTATGGTATTTAAAAAACAAGGAACAGATCTAACTATGCTAAAAATATACAACACAGAGTTAAAGAAACGTGATTTAAAGAAAATAGAAGATTTAGAGGATAAACTTGCTAAAGATAAGTAATTACTATACAATTAAGCTATGTATACAAGAGAAATGATCGTAGGGTTAAAAAACGAAATAAGCAATTCTCACAACAAAAGAATGAACTTAGTATTAGCCTCTGCTGAGAACGTAAGAAAACAATTAGAGAATGTACCAGACATCCACTTAGATAAAATTATAATCCAAAACAATATAATCATATGAAACTTAAAGAAGAACATTTAAAGCAAATAAACACTCGCAGAGAAATTATCAAACACCGTCAAAATGAAGTTAGTATGTTAAACATAGAAATACAAATCCTACACAAAGAGGCTACAGCTAACAACACCAAGATATTAGAATCTTATGGCTTAGATGCTAAAAAGAGATACGAAATATCAGAAGATGGTGAAATAACCGAAGTTAAAAATGAAGACACCAAATTGGATACTAAAGATGAGGGAACTAACACCCCTAACAAAAGTGAAGGGGGGAGCAAATAAGAACCCTAGAGACACAAGTTTAGACAAATATCGTAAAGAAAATCTAAATGAAACTAAGTGAAATCTTAAACAAAGATGAGAAGGAACGTGATGAAGAGTTCGCAGAAGCTAGTAAGATAGTTGAAAAACTTGTTCTACAAGGAGCAGAAGAAATCTTAGAACAGTTAATGCAATACCCTACTGAACAAATAGTAAAATCTAAACACAAGACATTAAAGATTAAAGTAACTATAGTATGAAAAAAACCAATAAAACCAAAGGAAAGAACGAATACTTTATAAAATATAGAGAAAAAGGAGAAACAAAAGGAGCTGTTTATAGAGCTGAAAACGCTACAGATGCAGTAGAGAAGATGGAGGGAGAGTTTGAGCTATTAGACGTTAAACTTGTATAATTAACTAACAAGTGATATAATAGATATGTCAATAGTTTTAAACAATACTAAACTATGCCAATAGAAAAAGGACAAAGGTTAAACCCTAATGGTAGACCAAAAGGGAAGAAGAATAAGAAGACTGAACAGTGGGATGCTATAGGTGATTTTCTAACACAAGAAGGTTCAGAGAGAATGTTAAAATATTTAAGCACTACAGACCCTGATAAATACGCAGATACATATTTAAAGATACTTGAATATTTCAAACCTAAGCTAGCTAGAACAGAGAGTAAGGTTAGTGGAGTGGTCAACGTAATCCCAATATTAAATGCTCTTCCAGCGGACAACAGCAACGGAGAAAGTAATGAGAATGACAAAAAGGCTTAGAGCTATTCCTGGTGGTACATCAGCCTCTAAGACAATTTCCATCCTACTTTATCTTATTGCATTAGCACAGTCAGACACAGAACCCACTTTGACAAGTGTAGTATCAGAGTCCTTCCCACATCTTCGCAGAGGAGCTACGAGGGATTTTTTGAATATCATGGAGAAGCACAAATACTTTAAGGACGCATTATGGGACAAGACTAATTCAACTTATACGTTCGAGACAGGATCAAAGATGGAGTTCTTTAGTGCAGATCAGCCACAGAAACTGCGTGGAGGGCGTAGAGAGCGATTATTCTTGAATGAGTGTAACAACATACCCTTCAGTGCATTTGAGGAGCTAGAAGTGCGTACTAAAGAGTTTATTTATTTAGACTGGAATCCTACCAATGAGTTTTGGTATTACACAGAGGTTAGAGGGAAAAGAGATGATGTAGAGGAGTTGACACTAACGTATTTAGATAATGAGGCTTTAGATCAAAAGATTATTGATTCTATAGAGCAACGTAAGAACAGAAAAGAGTGGTGGAAAGTCTACGGACTTGGTATGTTGGGAGAGGTTGAAGGAAAGATCTACAAAGACTGGCAGATAATAGATGATATTCCACATGAGGCTAAATTGATAGTGAGAGGATTAGACTTCGGTTACTCTAACGACCCTACTGTAATTGTAGATATTTACCAGTATAATGGAGGGTTTATCATAGACGAAAGACTGTATCGGAAAGGAATACACAATGACGAGATTGCACGATTCCTGATGAGCCTAGACGATCCTGATGTGTTAGTGATTGCAGATAGTGCAGAGCCAAAGAGCATTGATGAAATACGGAAGTTCGGGGTTAATATTATCGGAGCTACTAAGGGCCAAGGAAGTGTCAATAGAGGGATAGATTATGTGCAAAGCCAGAGGATGTCAGTCACTAAGCAGAGTACTAATACTATCAGATGTTATCGGAATTACCTCTGGGAAGTAGACAAAGATGGCAAGATCTTAAACAAACCGAGCCACGACTACAGTGACCCGCTAGACGCAACACGTTATGGTTTAAGTGGATTCATAAACAAAAAAGACACCACAAAAGAAGAAATAGAAGCTATTCAGGAGTTCATGACTACTAAGGATAAGTTTGCTCACCTAAAACCTAGTGCTCAAGATCTCACAGAGAGTACAGCTATTAGTGATTTTATTGGTTGACTTTGTGATAGCATAATGCTAGCATAGTGATATGAAGATACTATATCTACGGATAGAAGATGAGTTATATGACTTACTTTTAGAACAATCAAAGGCAGATCAACGATCATTAAATGGCTATTGTAAGCTAAAGTTGCAAGACGATAGCAAAGTGCAAGCATATGATCCACGTTATGCACCAGTTCCCAAAGAAATCGAAAAGCTAGACGCAGAGATATGTTCTGATTGTGATAAGATGGCTAAATGGAAATCTGAACAGGATTGGGAAACTGGAGAGGTTAAATTGTTTTGTGATAGTTGCGTACGAACTAAGGCAAAGTCAGAAAAAATGTATAAAATGTTAACATCTAAACTAACAAAACTATGATACCTAATTGGAAACAAAACGGATTTAAAAACAAAGAAGAAGCTATGTGTAAAGCAATAGCGGACGTGTTTTTGCAATATCCTAAAACTGTCATTATCTATAAGGGAGAAGCCCTAACAACTTGTAAAAGGAAATGAGTTTAAATAAGAAACGTAAATAATATGATTATATTCCCATTTCAAACAAAGAAATTAAAAAAGAGCTAAATAAATAATTTACTTTTCCTAAAATGTATGCTATGATTTAAATACTCCGTGTAACCTCATGGAGTATGTCTGAAAATAAATCAGTAGAAAATGCCCTGAAAGTAGTAAATGACGGATTTGATGTCCGCAACAAACAGAATGGGCGTATTAAAAGTATCCAGAAACTCTTCCAAGAGTCTTTTATTATTAGTGATCCTAAAGGAACTAAGAAACTAAACGCACAACGTTTGTATCAAGTACTATGGAGAACAGCAGGACGAACTAAACCTTTAGACTTTACCCTTAATGGAGTAAATAAAGATGGAATACCAGTTGATCCAAACCAAGAAAGATTAGTAACAGCAGGAGTTTCAACAGTAATGGACAAAGGAGGATATAACTCAGCGTTTAGAGACAAACAAGGACTTGCGTTTAACTTCTTATTATACGGAGATGCCTTTTTACAGATAGGAGCAAACGATGACAAGAAGTCCAAGATACCTATAGCGTTTAGAGTGCTAAGTAATGACAATATATATGTAGATAACTTTGCAACAGCGGTAAGAGCGAAGGCAAGTGGAGCTTCAGCCAGTAAGATGGTTGTTGTGTTTACTTATTCAAAAGACAACTTTGATGAGATGTGGCCAGATAATAACGAAGTAATGGGGGTAATTCCTCGTAATAGAGATGAAAAAGAACAAATTAAAGACATAGATCAAGAACTTAAGGACGAAGACAAAGTAGAAGTTGCTCACTCATATGACCTGACAACTAAGACGCATGTAATCTTTGCAGGGACTCAGTCTAAAGTACTTCAAGAGGATGAAGGAGATGATTATCCTTTTGTGATGGAGGGAGAAGAATATATCCCTATAGTTCAATTTATGTGTATGCCATCTTCTGAAGGATTCTACAACGAGGGAATTGGTGCAATGGTTTACAAGTTAGCAATGATTAGTCGGGAACTGTTGAACATGGAAGTCAACCACCTACAGGATAACGTATATCCGATAACTCATGTAAATATCCCTAAAGGAGAAGCTGCTAAATATTTCAACAAACTAAAGGCTGCACACCAGATGAGATCAGTAGGAAAGAAGGGATATGTGGCAATGGAATACGATCCTAACTCTCCTAACTCAGAACGTGTTACCTCAGAATCTTTACTGACTAATAATCTATTTAACGAATGGCAGAATGTCTTCGATAGACTAGATGGAGAACTACGAAGATTAGGAATAAACATTGACGAACTAGATGTAGCAGGAGACAAAACAGCAACAGAAATTCTAGCCTTAGAGGAAAACGCAAATGCCTTTGTGAAACAAATCATGGAATACAACGCTACTGAAAGTAAGTTTGCTGCTAAAGCTACACTAGATATGATTACTGAATTTGTAGGGAAGAAAGACAAAACACCTCTTAATTTGGCAGTTAAGATACCTTTAGCAAGTGGAGCAGAGGCTCAAGTAGGACAAATAACACTTGGCATGATTTCAGAGGAATTAAAGGTAAATCATTATTGGGTAAATATTAACTCTCGTAGTGGTGCTATTCCTTCCAATAATGTATTAAGAGCTGAGATTAATTCTGTTTTACCATTTATGCAACCAGGCTCTCCAGCTTGGAAACGTGCAGTAGGTCAGTTAAGTCAATTGTCTAACTTTGATGCTCAAGCAGATGAATTCTTATTAGAACAACAGGTAGAAACACCAACAGGAACTCCAGAAGAGGCACAAGCCCCAGCTAGTCAGACAGACAGATTGACGATCAATGCAAGAGCTAAAGAACAAACCCCAGTATTATAATGCTACATGAACACTCACAAAATCTTTGGATGTCTACAGATGACATGGGTCAATACGAAAAAGTATTAGGACTTAAGAATTTAGGAAAACTATCAGTATTGTACGAACAGAACCATCATTTATTACAGTTATTGGAGACTGATTTGCTTGTCAGAGAAGAAATAGAAGAAGATTATTCTAGTGCCGAAAGAAAAGCATTTAAAAAAGGATTATTCTCAATATTAGTAGCCTTAGCCAATTGTTATCAGGAGACAGAAGATAAAAAAGTTGTAAAGGACGAGGAATGATAGTATAATGTATATGCTCATTAAAAAATAGTACTCCGCAAAGTTTTGGTTATAGAATGCACCAAAGTTCTGCGGAGTGCTTTGGTGTAACCTATAGTCAAACGACTATTTTTAACCCAACAATTCTATGTCTGACGACAAGGAACAGGAAGACGGTGAGCTACTCCAAGCCACTGAATCACCTGAGTCTGCTGACGCAGATGCAAATGACAGTACTGAAGTGGAGGCTTCGGAAACTGAGCAGGAGCAAGAAGGTCTCGATCTTGAGGACGAAAGTCCAAACGAGACTCCCTCAAAAGCAGAGGAACAAAAGCTTAAACAAATTAAGGCTACACAGAAAAAGGTTGACAGTGGTGCTATCACTATTGATGACTTACCAGCAGACCAGAAATGGAAAGCTGAGTATCTAAAGCCTAAATATGAGGTAGACAAAGATGCTATCAAGAAAGTTCTACAGGACGAAAAAGAAGCAGATCGCTTCAAAGAACTCCACGAAGGACTGGAAGACGCTGATCTATCTAGCGATAAAGTTTCACTGCTTAATGCGAAATTCAAGAATTTTCGCTCTAAAGGTTTATCTAAGTTAGATGCCCTTGAATCTGCTATGGAAATAGCACAAGTTGACCTCAAAGGTGAGGCAATCGCAGTCAAGAAGCATAAAATGAGGGTACCTAAGCCTGGTAGTAAATCTAGTGCTAAGAATTATAAGCAACTCTACAAAGATCTTCCATTCTCTGAAGCACAAAAGGTTATACCAGCAAAAGAGCTTGATAAAATTCTTGCAGAAAGCATAAGACCGTAGGGATAAATGGGTTGTATATTATTATATAACTCATAAATTATTATGGCTAATACATGGGGGGCACTCGCCCCAGTAAACTTTATGCCAAAAGTACAACGCTATGTAAATAAGCGTCTTGTGGCTAAAGCTATTGCTCGTACTGACTTCCGTGATCAGTTAAGAAGTGGACAATCTATTGACTGGCCTACTACTACTGACATGAGAGTTCAGGCGTACACTCCTGGTACAGATTTAACAATTGACGATAACACTGGTGCTTCTGACACTATGTTGATTAATCAATCTCGTGCTGCAACTTGGACTATGGATCCAAATCAGATGAAACAAGCTGAAGACAAGACTATTAATGACAAACTTGCTAATCAGGCTGCTCATCAAATCGCTTCAGATATTGACCAACAGATTCTTTCTATTGGTGTAACAAGTGCTGGTAATACACAAGCTGGTGGTACTCTTACTGCTGCTAATATGTATTCTACACTGACTACAGGGATGGCTACTCTACAACGTAACAATCTTGATCTAGTGCCTTTTGCGGTTCTTGATCCTGAACGTGTAGGATTACTTTCTCAGGTTGAAGTTGGAAATGGTTTCGCTAAAGCTGACTCTGCTCTTGCTAACGGTTTCGTTGGTGATAGTGCTGCTGGTTTTAAAGTTTATCGCTCTAACAATCTTCCAGCTACTGTTGCTTTAACTGTTGATACACAACCTGCTAATTTAGACACTTTCACTTTCGGAGGTGTTACTTGGACTTGTGTAACTGATGGTACAGCTGCTGCTGAAGCTGAAATTAATATAGGTGCTAATTTAGCTGACTTCCAAGCTATCTTTATCACAGCTATTAACGGTACTGCTCCTCCAGCTGCTAACGATTATATCTTAGCAGCAAATGGTGCTAACAGACGTAGACTGCAAAATGCAGGTATAGCTGCTAGTGCTTGGGGTGCTAATGTAAATACTATTACTGGTTTTGGTAGATTAGATCCTTCTGAAACATTTACAACTGGTACGAACGTATTTGGAACAGAAACTGGGTCACTTCTATTAGGTGGTCATGGTGCTGTTTCTTTAGGAATGCAGATTGAACCTACAATGGAATCTGCTAAAGAACCTGCTCGTCCTATGGAAAGAAACTTTGCCATTCATACTTTGTTTGGTAGAACAGTTTTTGACAGAGACGTAGATTTACTTGTTAATTTAACGATTAACGCATAAGAACTTGGGGGGTGCAATGCCCCCCACTTTATTTCGAGTACCTAGCGTAGGGGGTATTGCTACGCAAATATACTGGACTCTAACCTTATAAAATTATGTTTAAAGAAAATAGACTTATAAATAAAAACCCATTCTTCGCAGACAACATTACAATGAGAAATAATGGTGTTATGGAAACAGAAACAGGAATAGATATTATTTCTGTTGACGCTAACGGAAGCCCTACAGTGAATGCTGATGTAAATGCTGTTAACGCAACATTTACAGGTATTACTACTATTGGTGATGATTCTGGTGATATATGCAATGTTAACGCTGAGCTAAATATTGAACAAGCTCATGGTGGCAATACTGACATCACCAAAACTGATGATAGTTCTGAAGGGCCTGAATTAACATTATTCCACCATACAGCTTCTCCTGCTGCAGATGATGAAACTGGTATTATATCTTTCAATAGTATGGATGACGCTGCAAATGAAACTACTTACGCTGAAGTTACAGGTTATATAGATGATGCTACAAATGGCTCTGAACGTGGCTACCTTGATATAAATGTAGCTGATGGGACTGGTAGTACATCTGCTGCTGCTGAATTTTGGCATGATGGTTCTAACGGCACAATTGATAGTGGTTCATATTATACTGATAAAAATATTGGTACTCCAGGTGCTGATGTCTCAGCAGATGAATATGGTGATGGTAGAAACCACGTTACAGTATTAGATTTATCTGCTGCTGTTGTAGGGACTCCTAACCCAGGAAATAACCTTGCTATAGGTGTATTAATTTATACTTTCCCTGCTGGTGCTCATGTCCAAGAAGTGATGTCTTGGGATATGGGTCTTACTACGGGTGGTGTCCAAACTGACACTCCTGACGTAGGTATTGGTTCTGTAATAGGTAGTGGTGTAAATGCGACTCTAGCTGCTGTAGGTGCCACATCAGAAGATTATGTTACAGGTCAAACTTGGAGTTCTACATTAGATGGAACTTCTGAACAAGCTGGTCCAATAGGTGCTAGTGCTGGTGTTTTAACTGATATTTCACTTAATGGTGAGGCTGCTGTGAAAGAAGTATACTTAAATGCTGCTGACGGCTGGAATGCTGGTGTAACTGGCGATCTAAACGCAACAGGAAAGATAGTTATCAAATGGACTTCAATGAACGTTTAATAGCTTTCTCAGGGAGCTGATCACTCAGCTCTCTCCTGAAATTTATTAACAAACAATATTATGGCTCAATTAATTACAAGTCCTCAAACTTTAACTGGATCTTGGGTAGCCCTAGGTGCGCCTGTAGACATGACAACATCTACTAGATGTGCTATCTGGCTAGGTATAGATATAAATAACTCGAATAATGCTCGTGTTAGGGCATTGCCTTTATTGGCTAAGAATTCTGGTACAGATTACTCTTTACCTATTAGGACGGTAGGTTCAAGTGATGTTAAGGTCGAAGAGGAATTCTACGAATTCGCAGTAGACCAAGACCAGGAAATTTTACTTGAGATAAGAACTAGAGGACTAGTTCCTTATCTACAATTTGAAGTACAAGCTGGGACTGTTGGCGCTCCTGCTGGGGAAATTTCAACGGCAGATGTGACTTTATCAACTTATTAATAAACTATGGACTCAGAAGTTTTAGGAAGCTTAAGCGTAGATTCAAATGCGGCTGATGATGTGAATAAAACCACTGATGATGTGGATTATTTTATTGACCCCACTGGTGATGATACTACTGGAGATGGCTCTAGTGGTAATCCTTGGGCTACATTACAAAAAGCATGGGATACTCTACCTGAGTATATAGAGAATGAAGTAATAATTACGGCTGCTGCTGGTACTTATTTTGAATCAGAAGAAATCTTAAATGGAAAAACCGTTGTGACAGGTGGTAGTATACTGGTAGATGGTAATAAAACAGCGGAAGGTATAGTTTATACTGCTACTGGAGGGTTAAGCTTAAACGCAAATGGACTTGGGGAGATTACTGTAGCTGCTGCTGGATGGGGCGTAAACGAACATCAAGGGAGGTTTGTTAGGATAGTTACTCATACTAGCCCTAGTACGGTAATAAGCGTAAAGTACTTGCCTATTTCCTCAAATACAGCTACCACCTTAGTAACTCCATATCTGATTTTTACACCAGATGGCAATACAACCTTTGACATTGTTAACTTTGATTCTATATTCACAAGTTCAACATCAGGAGCACCTACTGTTGGTGTTAACATACCTATAACATTTGGTACTAATACATCTATAACAGGTCTGTTAGATACAAATGATGGCTTATATGTTAGATCAGCGATTACCTTAGACGGATTACATGTAAAAAACTCAGCTGCCAGCAATCCTTTGGTGAAAGTTAATCGCTCAGAGGTATTATTTAGAGGGATTCAGGGAAGTTCAGATGTCACTGTAAATGCACATTTAGTAAGTGCTGGATTAGCTGGATCTAAGGTTTCTGTGATAGGTGCAAAGACTGAAGGTCAAGTTGGTGGTGTTATGTCAAATACAAATGGGGCAACTGGTACTGCTTTTACAGTTCTAGCCGATATGACAACCTCAACATACTCTCAAAGATATATTGCTTTGGCAGATGTTAGAGGATGGACATTTATGGATTCTTTCTACGCATTTGGTGATGCTGGGAATATGATATTAGGGATGATGCACTCAGATGGTGCTGGTTCTAACGGGTTTATTAATCAAGGACGTGTAGAATTTGCCACATCTTTTGCTGACAGTGGTAAAAATTCTTATCTTTCAGTTAGTACCACAGATGGTGTTTATGGTAACAACGTTACTAATATGTACACATCTCGTGAGGCTGGTGTTATTAAGGCAAATGCTCAATCTAATGTTACTTACACCAATAAATATAATGTAGACAGTGAATCATTTGTGATAGGAAATGATGGCTTTGTTGGCATGCTACCAGAATTAACCACAGTAAACGCAGCTTCAGCTGACGTCGATGAGTTTGACAACATAGTACACGTAACTTACACCACTACAGGTGTAGTCGCTTTAGAAATGCAAACATCAGGGATAGAAATAGAACGTAAAACTTGGATTATTAAAGATGCTGATGGTAACGCATCAGTGAATAATATTACGATCTCCACAGAAGGAGCAGAAACTATTGATGGTGCTGCTACAGCAGTAATTAGTGGTGATTATGATTCAATTCGTCTTTATTCAGATGGTTCTGATTTATTTATTAAATAAAAATTATGTCAAGATTAAGTAAAATCGAAAATTCGGCAACCTTAAAAGAAATTACCACTCCAGCTACTGTTGCTGGTTATGGGAGGCTTTACCCTAAAAATGATGATAATCTCTATTTTTTAGATGTTCATATCGGAGTAAAATTTTAATAACTAATTAATTTATTATGGATAGCGCAACATTAGGATCAGAGGCCACCTTAATAGGTGGCGGAACAGTAAATGGAAACCTCGTTATAACGGGGGATCTTACGGTACAAGGAAACTTTAACTTTGGCGATGCTGGAGTCGATATAATGACAATAGCAGGCTACATACAAGGTTCTGCTTCGGGAAATACTTCGGTAAATATAGGTGCAGGCTCACCAGCTACAATGACACCAGCTACAGATGCCTTATTTGTTACAGGAGACACAGAACTTAGTGGGCAACTTTACACAGAAGGTAATCTTAGAGTAAATAACAATCTTGTTATTGGTGATGATATAATATGGGGAGGATTATCAACTAGCACTAGAACGCAAATTAAATTTAGTGGTGGTTTTGACCAATGGCTATTAGCTGTAGGCTCTGACTACGGAAGGCAGATAGTGCTTGGTGACGCTCTATATAATACTAGGGATTATGACCATCCTGTTCCAACTAACCCAACACTGTTTATAAATTCAGTAGAAGACCCTAATGTAGATAACACTCAATGGATGAGTTTGGAGCACGACCAAACCAATGGTGTTATTGCTGTGGGGTCAGGAAGTGTTTCAATCCCAGACGCAACGTTAGGCATTATAGAAATGCCTGAAGATGGTGGCATAGTAGACTTAGTAGATATGTCAGTTACCGCAACACCACCCTCTGGTACTGAAGAAGGTTATGTGTTTAATATAGATGGATTTCCAATATTAACCGTAAAAACAGAAGCTGATAGCGCTGGCAGTATCGAAACAAATAAAGTATTAGTGAATGCTAGATTGTTAGGGCAACAGGGTGCAGATGTAGCTAGTGCTACTAATTTAACATTATCAGAAGGTAACGCTTTTGAACTTACTGGTACTACTAAAGTAGATTTAATTTCAAATCTTGGATGGACAGAGGGTTCTGAAATTACTTTAATAGCAAATGAAAATGTGACAATAGACCATGGCACAGCAACAGCGACTACTAATATTACTATCCTGCTTGCAGGAGCTGGTGATTTCGCTATGACAGCCAATGATACACTTAAATTACTACTTTGCTCCACCACTGCTGGTGGTCAAGCCTGGAGAGAAACAGGTAGGGCAGTTATATAAAAATTAACTTATTAATATGTCAATAGACAGAACAGGATTAACATTAAACTTGGCGATGGGAAACAATGATGGAGCAGCAACTCCTACGGTCTATGATACGTCAGGAGATGGTTTAAATGCAGTAGCTCAAAATGCTCAAACTTGTAATAGCTCTTTTTGCATATTTGGGACTTCTGATAGGATGTTATCAACAGCTACTGGAGTATTCAACTCAGCAGAAATCTCGATTGCCTTTAAGTTTGCCCCAACGTGGGACGCTGACGATGGGGACTTACATTATTTCTTTGATACTTCAGCAGGTTCAAGATATAGAGTCTCTAAAAATACTACTGCTAATAATAACGAGCTATGGGTTTTTCTTGGCGATACTAAAATTGCAGAAATACCACTGGCTACTTATGAACCTTATTGGAAAACTAATGAGGAAAATATAATGATCATATCAGGTAGTGCTACCACTAATAGGACTGATATGTATCTAAATGGAGTACTGATATTAAATCAAGATACTACCGCATGGACGCAGGCAGACCCAGCAGTATTATATACTGGCACAATAAATACGGAAAGCAGCGGGTGGATTGATGCTGATATATATTATTTAAGAGTATGGAATAGATTATTAACTGCTGATGAAATAGCTAGGTATTCAGCAGATAGGGTAACTCGTTTTGATGCTACTGATACCGTTAATCTTACAAATGTAGATACTAGTGACGCTACTTTAAATTTAAACTTAGGGAACAATAATGATTCAAGTATCTGTTATGATTCTGGGATATTAGGCTATGACCAGACTGAAACAGGAACAGTCACTTTTTCCAATACGGGAGTTACCTTCCCTGGCACTGATGGGAACTACTTATCAGGAACTGGGACTGGAGTATTTAATACTTCAAATTTCACAATAGCTTATTCGTTTACAACAGACGTAGCAGCAGATGATAATCAGTATATGGTTTTATCTGATGGTACAGCACCGAATAGATATGGGGTTCATCATGGTGCAGATGGAAATAGTAACGTGTTATTCATGGTTATTTCTAATGCACCATTTATAATAATACCTTTGGCTAGCTATGAAGATTATTGGAAGGTAGGGGAAAAGAATATTTTTATTTTTTCGGGTACTTCAGGTGACAATAATGCATGGCTAAATGGGAACCAGATACTGATAAATGAAGGAACTGTTTGGACACCAGCTAACCCAGCAACTATTTACACTGGTGCTTCTAATGCTGGAGCGGTTGCTTTTGATGGTGAAATACATTATGTCAAAACATGGCAGAGAATTATAACTGCTAATGAAAGGTCTATATTGGAAGCCGATAGAAAGATTAATTTGCAATAATATGCCAACAATAAAAGGATTCACAACAACTAAGGATGTAATAAATCAGCTCACAAAAGCTGGGGTTGAAATAAAAATGCCATTCCAAGCTAATGAAGAGTTCAAATGTGAAAAAGACCCATTCTCAGGAAAAGATGTAAAAGGTTGTGATGGCAAGAAGATCAATAAAGTTAAGAAAACTAAAGCGTACTTCGCTACAATTAAAAACACTCTAAAACGTAAGACTAAAACCGCTAAAAAAGTAACCCCTAAAAAATGACCACAAAACAACTACAGCAACAACTGAAAGATCATATAGGAGATAATAAGAGTCAATTTGGATATGTGGAAAAGGGTATAGAACGTTTGCAAGGTGATGTGGATAAGATTATGGACAATCACTTACAGCATATTCAGAAAGATATTGGAGATCTAGCACTGAGTGTAAAAGGAAACACAGAGAATATTAAATGGATCAAGAAAGTACAATGGTTCATGGTGACGCTTTCGGTTACCACATTAGTAGGAATAGTAGTTAATACTTACTTAATACTTAAAGGATGAAAAAAGAGACATATTATATGGTGTGGAGCGTAACTTTAATAGCAATTTTAGTAGCAATTACAATAATAACGTGTGTATCTGTAGATTTATATTTGAATCAATCAAAGATACGCCAAACACAAACTGAAATGAAAGAACAGAGTGCAAAATTCTTTAATTGGTATATGACTAGTATGGAAGCAGTAACTGGATAATATTATGGCAAAACTAATGAGACACAAAAGGACTAAACGAGCCTTTAGACTATCAAAGGGGATACCTATCCCTAAATTTACTCCTGAAAAACGGAGAAGAAAACCTATGAACCCTAACAAAATAGCATAATGCCATTAGTGAGACCAAAAAAAGGAGAAAAAAGAAGCGAATTTGTATCTAGATTTATGTCTAGCAAGGGTGCTAAACAAGAATTTAGGAGCAAAGATCAGAGGCTTGCTATTGCCTTCTCAAAATGGCGTAATAAAAAATAACCTATAATACCTTGGCAAATCTTACACTAAATCAATGTAGACAATCACTTCTTAATCTCAAGAAGGATCTAAGCGATGTATCACAAGACGTGTTTTTGGAATGGTCAAACTTCGCCAATAGACAGTTATATAACTTTATTAATGGGATAGATCCTGAAAGAAATATAGACTTTTCTAATACTTTCACGGTTACTGCGAGCCCTCAGACTTCAGCTTTACCTGCTGACTTTCAGAATATTCAACCTCAAGGATGTGGATTGTTTAGGATTGATGACAATGGAGATGACACAGAGGATCAGCTTGCTATAACAACAAGTGGTAGCAGAGTCGTAGGTTACTATATATCAGGAACAAACATAGTTTTCACAGGCATAGAAAATGGAACTCAATTTAGATTAAGATATATTCCTCGTCTTACTACTTTAACATTAATGACTGAGACAATTATCTTAGATGAGATCTATTTAGAGGCCTTTAGGAACGATTTAGACACTTTGTATGGGCAGTGGGATGAGGAGCCTGGTGCAGAGTCTCTAGCGGACTTTAGATTCGTAAGAACCCTTAATGAATTAGCAAATAACATCAAGAAACAACCTGATGCTTGGCATATCCCTGATTTTTCAATTGACTTTTAAATTATGTACAAACCTTTAAACGTAGCATCACAGACTAGAGGACTTAATACAACTTCTCTAATGGCAAAAAGCGGACTTAATCTCCGTGATCTTCCGCAACTCTTAAGCCCTGAAAATGCTTTGATTATCAAGAATTACCTGATTACTGCTGAAGGAGGCTTAGAAAAAAGAAAAGGTATTGAGGAATTGTTAGATACCGCAACTGGAGTTGCTATTAATATGCTAGTTAAGTGGACAGATGATATTTACGTTATTGGATATGGAACTACCGTAGCTACTTATACTATTTCTACTGATACTATCGCTAATATTAAGGTTAATTTTAGTGCAAATACTGGATTTCAAGGTGTGAGATACGGGGCATACTTCTTCGTGTGTAATGGAGTGGACAGAATATGGAGAATGGACACAGCGGCTTTTACCTTAACAGAAATAGCAGCCTCACCAAGGCCTAAAGTTTTAAAGGCGATAGATACTCGTTTATTTGCTGGTAACTTGACCACTAATACAACCGCTGTTCAGTACTCAGAAGTAGACGATGGTACAAATCCTCCTTTTACAGCATGGTCAAGTGCAACGACAGCTACATCAGGTGGAGAGATATTCTACAGAAACGCTGGGGATGTTAATGTTATTGAAAACTTAGGGAATGTTATTATAGTAGGTGCAGATGATGGGAAATGGGCTTTTACTATCGACACTATAGATTCAGCAGGAACTTTAACTAAAATAGACAATACTGTTATGTATCGTTTAGATGCTGGTATGAAGGCATCATTGCAGACAGATGAAGGTGTGTTTTACGTCAATTCACAGGGTTTATGGCAATTAGTGAGTGTAGGGCAGTCAGACATAGCCTACAGCGATCAGGAGGCTCTTATCTCAGAGAAATTAGGTGATAACTACTTTAATGATGCTGTTTTTGATGATGCTACCTTAGTAAAAGACGATAAAACAAACCAATTATTTGTTTCTTATAGAGAGGATTCTAGTTTAAATAACCAGATTCTTGTCTATAATACACAACTAAAAGCCTTTGCTACCTTCACTGGATTGAATATTAACAGATTTATGAATGATGAGGGTACTATGTTCGGGTCTAGTTCTACAAATGGTAAGGTATGGGAGTTCTTAACAGGGAATGATGATGATGGTTCTGATATATGGTATGAATTTGAGCAGGAATTAAGCGTAGGTCAGTTATGGACACGAAAGGAGTTGTTAGGACAATACATACAAGGAGAATTAAGCCCTACTACTGCTCCGTTAGTTAAATTCTCAATTTACGACAGAAGTGGAACTTTTATAGCAGATAAACTTGAACTACAGTGGAACTTTGGTACATCTGGACTATCCGCTAAGGGATATGGTGAATCTTCATGGGGAGACCCATTCGGAGGAGATATTGATTTTGCTGGTACTGCTGAAAACTTTGCAGGAGGTAAATACCGTATTAAAAACTTCCAACGTATCAGAGTGAATATAAGTGGACATGATAAAGCTGCTCATACCGTCAATTGGCTATCTCTGTTAACACGTGAGAAGGTTAATATTAGACGTAGAAACTTGGTAAACGTAACTTAATAATTAACAAATAAAACTATGGATCAAATACAAATGCCCTCAAATCTATTCTATGGACAATGGGCGAGACCAGATGCAGAAAATCCTCGCTTAGCGAGTCCTATTTCTGCTGCCGATACTACTATCGTAGCTACTAATGCCTTATTAGACGAAGACGGCAACGCCGTAACAGGAAATGTAATGATAGGATGTAAGGATGGTAATGGATACACAGAAAGTATATGGGCTGGTGCTGCAACCTCAGCAGATGGAATTACCTTTACAGGTGTTGTAAGGGGTATAGATCTATCAGGGCTAGACAATACAACCCAAAATACTGCTACCCTAGCAGTAGACCACGAAGCAGGAGACCCATTATTTGTACAAATCTCAGGAGTTAATTTTCAATTAATGCTTTCTGCTCTACAAGGAGATATAGGGTCAGGGGGAGAGAATTGGCAAATAGGAGCGAACGCTGACAATGACATTACAGTTTACGCCTTTAACGGAGACGCTAACTTACCTTTCTGGAGATATGATTCCGCTACTAACCAGTGGGTATTCTCAAATGATGGTGTAGCAAGTACACCTTTCGGAACAGGGGCTGGTGTAACAGGAGGTGATGGTATTACAGTTGTTGCTGGTGTAATAGCTGTAGATTTAACAGATACTATTATATTTAAGTCAACTTCGGCGGGAGCTGGTGACAGTGGGAAAGTCCCAAGATTAGATGGTGCTGGTATATTGGGTGATGATTTTCTCGATAGAACAACTACTCCTACCGCTGACATGACACCTAAGGCAGATGCTGATGGTATTATTTCAAGAGATTGGACTACCCCTTTGGTATTCGGTAATGGCTCAACTGGTGATCTAACTACTAGTGGTAATGTTTCATTAACTGCTGATGTGTTTTATGGTGACTTAACTGTCTCTGCAGGTGATACAATTACTACAAATGGATATAGAATATTCGTAAAAGGAACTTGTACTATCCAAGCTACAGGTGTGATAGAAAATAATGGTAATAATGGTACAGCTGGAAGCCCTAATGCTGGAGATAACGGAGGAGCTGGTGGAAATGGTGGAACAGCTACTGTTGGATCTTTACCAATAAATGCAGCAGGAGAAGATGGTGGTGCTGGTGGTAATGTTGGTGCAAACCCAGGTACTGTTGGAGATCCAGGTACTGCAGCGGTGAAATGTTTCCATACTACAAATAGTGTGGCTGGAGGTAATGGAGGTGCTGCAAACGATACTACAGCAGGAGGATTAGGAGGTGCTTTAGCTGCTAGTACAGATACTAGGTTTAATACATTTGGTGCTGGTATATGCGAATATACTATGGCAGAGAATGATGGAACTTTATTCACAACTACAGCTTCAGGTGGAGCAGGAGGTGGAGGTGGTGGTAACAGTAATGTTGGTGCTAATGATGGAGGAGCTGGAGGAGGTGGCTCTGCTGCTTCAGGAGGATTTGTGGTATTGTATGCAAGAACATTAGTAAACAGTGGGGATATACAGGCAACAGGGGGAGCTGGAGGAGGTGGAGGTAATGCGGATGGAACAGGAGGTGGTGGTGGAGGGGGAGCTGGTGGTAATGGTGGAACAATTATAACTGTAACTATGAACAAATCTGGAGCAGGTACAGAGACAGTAACTGGTGGTGGAGCTGGTGGGGCAGGTACAAGCGGGACTGGTTCAGCAGGTTCAGCAGGTTCAGCAGGAGGAGCAGGTACAACAGTAGCAGTAGACTTAACTTAATAAAAATCTTATGGCAATATCACAAAAAGAATTAGAACGTAGAGCTAAAGCTGGCAAAGCTAAAGCTGCAGATATGAAAAGGAGAGCATCCTTGGGATTACCAGCTAAGGGAAAAAGTGGGCTAACAGGATTAACTACTATTCTAAGTACTGACCCTACTAAGATTCAACAACAGAAAGTAGCTGAAAATGTTGCTAAACAGGGAATATTTATGAGACAGTCAGAGTCAGACAAGATCTCCCCAAAGACTAAGACAATAGAAACTGCTAAAAAAGATGCTTTTGCTGAGGCTGTTAATAAATCAGTACAAAAGGGGAATGAGGCTATAAGAAAAAGTGCTAATAAATCTATTGAGAAAAAAGTAGAGCCTATAAAGGCTGCTAAAAGTAAAATATCATGGACTGAACAGCAAAAACAAGACCCTAGTGTATCTTATGAGCAATGGAAAGGAGGGCAGGAAGCTTTACATGATGCAGAATTTGCAAGTAGTCAAGCCCCTAGTACTAAACAAGAAAAAGCACAAGCACTTATAGATAAGGAACGAGAAGATCAAATAAAAGCAGAAATTAAAGCTGGAACAAGACAAGGAGAAGTAGCTATTGATGAATTTGGAAATGAAGTAGTTATAGGTGCTAAAAAAGGAGAAGGTACTGCTCTAACAGAAGAAGATGAACTAGCTTTGTTTAAAAAAGAACAAGAAGAAAAGAAAACAGAACTTGAACAACATATAGCAGAAATTAATCGCTTGGCTGACGAAGAATTTAGACAAGAACAGCGTAGAGGTGTTGCTAGTATAGCAGGAACTACTGCTGCTACAGCACAAGACAGAGAGGGTGTAGTAAGTACAACCGCTCCTCAGATAGCAACTGAATTTGGTAGTAGAGTAAGGCAAGGGATAGAAGCTTCTCGATCTAGATTGGAAATGGCTAAGACACAAAGAGCTGGAATAATGAGAGACTTAGAAAAAGCCCAAAGAGCAGGGAATATTAAGCAAGCCTCTAATTTAAGAAAGAACTTAGCAGCTGCTGAGAACGCAATAGACCAAGTTCAACTAGATTTAGTGAAAGAGCAAGGTGAGAACATGAAGGAGGCTAAATCATTTTTAGATTTAATGTCCACTGGTGGCTTGGCTGCCAATATGGATTTAAGCCAGTTACAAAGTGCTTTTGCAGATTTTGGCCTACCTATAGGATATGCTTCTGCACTACAGGCTTCAGCACAGGAAGCATTAAATGCAGATATAGCTGACAGAGAATTTAAGGAACAACAGACTAAAAAGCTTGCTAATGATATTATTAATGGTAATACACCAACAAGTGTAAAAGAATATAATTTTTTACAAAAATTAGATGGCAAAGCAAGAGATGAGTTCTCTAATTTATTAAAAACTAAATCAGGCTACCAATTTATAAAAGATGCTGATGGGAATATATATAGTGCAAATCCTAATACTGGTAAAGTAGAGAAAGAGATTAATGTAACAGGAGATACTGGTAATGGGATATATGTGCCAACAAAAGGAAAATATAGTTTTGACTTAACTGGGTCAGGTGTATCTTGGGGAAAGTCTTTGCCTGTTACAAAAGTCTTTAAACCAGGTGTAAGAGGTAACCAGTGTGGTGAATTAGTGAATGATGCTTTAGGTGTTGGTGCTATGGGGGATACTTTTGCTACTAAAAAAACTAATTCTTCTGTACCTATCGCTGGTGGTGCATTTGTAGAATGGACAGGACACACAGCAGGTCATGCGGGGTTAGTAGAAGAAGTGTTTGCAGATGGTAGCTTTAGTATAAGAGATAGTAATTATACTATACCTGGCAAAGTTAATACGGCTATTATTAAACCTGGTGGGAAAAGGTACAATAATATAGTTAATAAAGGAGGATTTTATGTACCTGGTGGAATAAAAAATGTTACTGCTGGCACTAAAGACAAGGATAAAGAGGCAATTAAAATAGCTCAAGATATATTTAGTGGGGTGTCTACTCAAAAATTATCTGATGTATCTACAAAAAATAATCTAAGATCAGAGGTGAGTACACAATTAACTAAGTTGAAAGAGGAAGCATTAGACAGTGGTAATGTAATAGGGGCTATGCAAGCATCAGCTGGTGGTAGTACATTAGATGCTACATCAAGGAGTCAGTTTATTAAAACAGCTACTGTTATTAGGCAATTATCATCATTAAATAATACATTAAATAAGAAAAAATTAATAAAAGACATAAAGGATAAAGATGGAGGTAAGATTGATTGGTCGCCTATAACTGGTGTTATAAAAGGAAAAAACCCGTGGTCTAAAGAAGGGCAAGCAACAAACGCTCAACTCCAAGCTACAATTCCTAACCTAGCACGTGGTGTGTTCGGAGAAGTTGGTGTTTTGACAGACAGGGATGTAGAATTGTATAGAAAGACATTACCTAATCTCACGCAACCTGAAGATATTAGAAAATCAATAACAGCTATTACACTAAGAACTTTGAGAAATTCTCTTGATGATCAGATAGAAGTAAACGCAGGTTCTGGTGTGGATATGAGTGGTCTAGTTCCTAAATACAAGCAGTTAAATAAGGCTATACAGGACATAGAATTAGATTTAGGTGTTATGGTTGAAATAAAAGACCCAAATGGGAATATAAGGATAGTAAGCGGTGATCAAGTCTCTAAGCAACCTACTGGTAAGGTGAAAATGAAAGCCCCCAATGGTAGCATAGGTTTTGTTCGACCAGACAAGGTTGAAGAAGCTAAAAAGAAGGGTGCAATAATAATTAAATAATTAAAATAATATGGCTGATGAATTTTTTACACAATTTGACGATAATAGCGTTGCTACGGCTGAAGCTGGTTTTTCTCCAATAGGTGAGAGGATAGGAGTAGAGGCTACCGCAACAGGCGAAGCTGAACTAGCTGATTTAACGGAGGATAACAGGATTACTAATCGGCTTGTTGATCAAGGTAAATTGCCAGAAGCACAACGAGAGACTATACCTCAAGACGATTTCTTCTCACAGTTTGAAGAAGTCTCTGATGAGGACTTTTTTTCACAGTTTGATGATACAGTATCTAGTGTTACTGACAATAGACCTGTTTTAGAGCAAAAAGGAATTTTAAGTAGTGTATTAGGTGGTGCTAAAGAGGCAGCTAGTGACTTACTTGGGCTTACTCCGTTATCCGCTATTAAAGACATAGCCACTCTACCTGAAAGAGTTACTGGTGCAAAAGAAGCTGTTACTGGTGCTGTAGGGAGGATTAAAGAAAGAGCAGGGAGAGGTATTGAGTCTGCAAAGGGAATTACTGATCCATTATCAGGTAAATTTACTCCACAAGCTCCTTTAGGATTACTAGGTGCTGCTGGTGAGGCTATATCAATACCCGCACAAGCTGCCTTTGGAGCATTATCACCTGAAACAGAGGCTTTAGTTAGTAAGGTAAGTGAGAACCTACCTGAAGGTACTACAGAGAAAGCTTCCGAGATATTAGATTTATTACCAGATGAAATTAAGAATATTTATAGTGATGCTTTCGCTTCACTTGGATTATTCGGTGCTAAACCTACCCTACAAGGGGCAAAGAGTGGGGCGATAAAAGCAGAGAAAACCTTAAATGCAAGTATAGAGGCCAATAGGCTTAATAAATTAGCTAAGGTTACTAAACAGCAAGAAAAGTTTACTACCGAAATTTTACAAACCCCTATCGCGGAATTAAAGGCTACAGAAATAGGTATATCTCCTAGAGGTGTTAAAGAAGCTTCTAAAATTATAAAAAAAGCAGAATCTTTTGAGGAGGTATCTAAACAATTAACTAATGTAGCTGATGAATCAATCTCCAAGGTCAATGCTAAAATATCTCGTAACGCTGATCTTCCAACTAATACTGATGAAATATTAGATCCTTTAAGGAGAAGAGTGGCAGAACTTGAAAGAGATCCTGGTAAAGCTAATATAGCAAAGAGATATAGGTCAATTTTAGATGCTGAGGAGGCTAGGATAGACAAATTAGGTGGTACTCAAAATTTAGGGGAAGCTCAGGCTAAGAAAATAGGATTAAATGATGATTTATCTACCTTCTTTAGTAGGAAAAAAGATCCTACTGATTTAGAAATAGCAGATACACAAGGGAGAAACCTTTTAAGAGAAGGTTATATGAAACAAATAGAAGCTGTGGCGGGCAAAGATGTTGGAGAGATGAATAGGGTATTTGCTGGATTATCTGATGCTAAAGCGTGGTTAAATGCTGTAGATGCTAGATTCGCAAGAGATATTACGCCTACTCTATTACAGAGAATAGCGACTAAAGTACCTATAGTTAAGGGATTATTAAAAGGATCACCTGATACTGTCATAGGTACTAGGTCAGCTAATTTACTAGATATTTTACCTCAAAGAACTAAAGATATACAAAATCTAAGGAAAGAAGCTACCATTCTTAAGAAGAAATTAGATTTTAAGAAGGGCGCAACCCCTAAAACTACATTAAAGAAAGATTTAAACTTATCTAAGGTAGACTCTGCGATCCAAGATAAAACTATTGCGAAATATGAATCTAACCCTAAAAAGCTTGTAGATGATTATATAGCTAAATTTGGCAAAAAGGTTAATACAGATGATGCTCGAAACTTATTTAAAAATGAGGGTTATAATGGTGCTAATTCAGCATCAGTTCACAGTGCCTCATCAGCAGTAGCAAAAGATGTGTGGAGACACCAATTAAAGACCAATACAGAGCCTATAGCAAGATTAATGGCTGGTGGGTCAGGTGCAGGTAAATCAAGCGTAGCAAGGGCATTAGGAGTAGATACAAAAAACCTATCTAATATAGCTTCTGTACTTGATGGCAATTTATCTAAGCTAGATAGTGCATTGGATAGAATTAAGGAGGCTAAGAAAGCAGGGAAAGAAGTCGAAATACAATATGTATATCGTGAACCAGTAGATTCTTTTGAAAATGGTGTATTAAGTAGAATGATAGATAGTTCAGACCCATTAGAAAAAGGTAGAGTAGTCCCTATAGATATTCATGTAAAAAATCACACAGGAGCATTAGATGTTGCTAAAAAACTATTAAAGAGAGGTGAAGACATAACAATAATAGATAATTCATTAGGCTTTGGTAATTCAGCAATTATGGGTGAGAAAAAATTATTATCATTAAAAATGCCTAAAGACTTTGAAACACAACTAAGGAAAATAACTCAACAGTATTTGAATGATGGCAAGATAACACAGGAACAGTTTAACGCTTTGATGCGTTAGCTTCCCTTTTAACTTCATCATTTAGGGCTTTGACAGCTTGATCCGCAGATGCTTTCAGCTCTGCCAATCTCTTAGGGTCTTTTAATGTTTCTTCTGAAACAAATATGCCATCTGATTCAGGATGTTTTGGAGTCATTGAAATATTTGGTTACGATATATTTTAACATATTGGCGATTTTTCTATCCTCTTTCTTAGCTTCCGCCTGTAGCTTGTCATCAGTTTCAGGGTCTAATGAAACCCATCTTTGTACTCTCATTATAACATAGGTTAGATATTAAAACAATTTTTGCACTTAGGCTTCCACATTGTAGCGTGTTGTAATTTATTGTCAAGTGGAGTTCTAAAGAAGATAAATTCATACCCTAGTTGGTTTTCTATATCTTCATATTCTACTCCGTTTATAGCCATTTCAAAGGCTTTTTGTTCTAGTTCGTTCATAGTGATTTTTTATTAACTTATAAAGTCATTAAATTCTTTTAGATACCCATTGTCATTTATTATAAATAGCATTTCATTTTTGTTCATTTCATCGCAATCTTGTTCACTATAGCCGAGACAATCTATCAAATAAGTTGCTATTTTACTCTTGTTTATTTTTTCTTCACAATGTCGGCAAGAGTATTTGGTAACGTAGTTTACCCACCCTTTTGACATCATTTTGCCACATATTTTGCAGTCTGGATTAGTCATAGTTATTAAGTTAAATTATATTAAACAATCTTCTGGTAGATTGTGGTTTTCGTGTATAGTACTTTTAACACTTCTTACTTCATAAACAGTAATATATTTATGTAGCTTGTCGCACCATTTTTCGTGGTGGTGTGGGTAAGTGTCTATAAATTTACCCTTATATTTTTTGCACAATTCTTGTGCTGTGTATAGTTTTGACATAGTTATTATTGGTTATTGATAAATTAAGCGTACCAACTCTTGTAGTGCTTGGCTTCATCAGTTGTCTTTGATAAGTGCTTCCAAGAGCTATTTCCACCTCCTAATGACCTTCTAATGATAGGATCGCCAATGAATGAATCTCTGACTGGTTGAACATCACAAGCCATTCCATGCGACATATAATTACTACCCTTTTGCGATATTTCTCTAATAACAAAGGTTGAACCTTTTTTTTCTATCACTTGGTAGAAGTCAATATTGGTCTGGTCATAACCCCACGATGAATAGAGTATATCTCCAACCTTAATATCTAAAACATTCTTTTTTCTTTCTATTCTTCTTTGTTTTTTCATATCTTCCCAATTTTCAAGTCTTTCAAACAGCTCATTTATTTTTTTGTCTAAATTCTCTGGCTTTTGGAATCTATAATACCAGATAGGCTTTTTAGACTTGCCCTTATAAGCAATGGCTTTTAAATTCTCTCTGTCGCCATAGACAACGGCAAGAGGTGTTTCCTTTAGGACTTTGAATCCCTCTGGAATGTAACGTGGTAAAGTAGGTAATCTCATAATAAAATTGGTTAATTAATTAAAGACCTAAGTAATCACTAGCTAACATATCAAGAGCCTTGATTTTCTTAGCATAGCTAAACTTTTTATATTGAGGGTAGAGCTTTGGAAACTCTTTTTTTAAAACCTTCTCAAGAGGTTTATATTGGAAGGCAAGCATTTGAAAGACTGCCTTAGCTGGGTCTTTTTTAGTCATATTAAAGGGGTTAAGAAGTAAAGAAGACATCTTAATTATAGCAAACTGACACTAAATGTCAATAGAATATTGTAAAAAACATATAAAATACAATAGACATAATAAAAAACTATGTTACATCAAAAACAGCTATTCTTTACTTTCACGTCTAAATACTATATAATTAGTCTATTGCATTACCTATTAATCCTAACCCTAGTAAGGCTAATGATATATAAAAGAATATAGGAAACGCAATCATTAAACACAGAACTATAATAACTCCGACAATTAATCCTAATTTATCCATAGTCATATAATACATATTTATTAACCCAAGTCAATATGTTTAATAAAGAAAACTTCTATCGTTATCTCGTATCAACACTTGTAACTTTCTTAACAGGGTTCATAGGAACTGCTGTAATGATGTTTGAAGCCTCACAAGGATGGGGAGACTTATCCTTAAAGGCTCTTATGCTAGGAGCAAGCTTTGCAGGAGTAAGGCTAGTTCTGAAATTAGTCTCAGAATTACTTCCTAAATATAAGGCTTGAGACACTTCGACAAAGTTCTTTGGTACTACATCATCTTCGTTTTATTTCTCTACTTAGTAGGGAGATTACTTGTATTTCTAGATCAATAATAGTATAATTAAAGCATGGAAATATTATATCCAGTTAAACCTTCGGTGGTAACTAATCCATTTGGAACTAAAGCCCCTTGGTATGATAAAGTAAGAGGGCATTTAGGAGTAGACTTTAGAACACGCAATGAGAGCCTTGAAATACGCTCTGTAATGGACGGAAAGGTTGTTAAGGTAGTCAATGACGTAAAGGATTGGTTTTATTGGGAGAATGGCTGGAAACAAACAGTAGACTACGGATCAGGTGATCCATATGGAAATAATGTAATAATAGATCATGGAGGGTACTTTTCAGTATATGGACATTGTTCAAAATTATTCGTTCATACAGGACAAGAGGTTAAAATGGGTACTACGATAGCTCATGGAGGAAACACAGGACATTCAATGGGAAATCACTTACACTTTGAGTTAAGGATGGGAGAGAATAACAGAAAGAGTTGTGTAAACAGTTTACCGTATATGTCAGAGCATCCTTTTAATCCTAATGAAGCGAGTGAGTGGGCGAAAGAAGCTCAGGAGTTTGTTATAGAAAATAAAATCAGTGACGGAACACGACCACATGAGAATGTTAGTAGAGAAGAACTTTGGGTGATGTTACATAGAATCAGCAAATCAACGAAGTAGGGCTACATACAATAAAAATGTTTATTAATACAGCTCTCAAAAGTTGAATGGAGAACCGAGAGCTGTACTCGCCACATCCGAATAAGGACTGGCTAGTTCAGCGGTCAAAAAGGTTTAGATATATATCTGCTATTACCCAGCCTATACAAAACCAAGCTACAAAATGGAATATAAGTTCATTCATTTATTTTTAGGTATAAAATTATAAGGATTCTTCTTACGGATTTTAATTAAGTCTATAGGAGATACACCTACTTGCCTTCCTATTTTCTCTAAAGGTTCTTCGATTTGATTAGAGTGTTGTACACAGAAATCAAAGTAGTTCATTACCTTTTTATGAATTGGTTTCTTATTGCTCATAATAAATTTAGTTGTTCAGTTATAGGCTTGTCTTTTACACCCATTGCCTCGTTAAGTATGTGTAAGCCAAGCTCAGGGTTTACCATGTTCCTTAGTACTTTACGTTTATCTACACCACTGTATTTGTCTAGCTTATATCCATAAACTTCTTTTGATCCTACAATATCGTTATGAACTCTTTTATCAGGTATTTTTATGTGTGTGATGTCAAAGTTGGTCCAGAACAAATGCCTTTCGATCTCTTTGGCTTCTATAAGCGGTTTGTAATAAGGTTTAACATTTTCAACTACCCACTTACAATCTTTTGGTGCAAAATTATTTAACAATATTATTTCTTCGTATAACCGCATATCAGGATATTTAGCTTCGTACTGTCCTGCGTGTACTCCACAACGTCTAATATCTGAATGAGTGGGGCATGGAGGGCTTGACCAGATAAAGTCAAATTCTTTGTAATGGTCTAGTAAATATTGATGTGCGTCTCCTATTACTAGGGTATCTTGAGGAAAGAAATCTTTGTATATCTTAGCTATAGCTACGTCATTCTCAACTGCTGTTACTTCGTGTCCTTCCCATAGTTTACGATTACCACCTATGCCTGCATATAAATTTAGTATTTTCATAATGTTTTTTATCGCTCATAGTTTTAGTTTGTTAGCTTTCCATTCCCAGAAATTTACCTCTGTTTTACTCATAGTTATTGGCTCACTATATGGTGCTAAGAAATGAAATGTTGGCATATAAGTAATACCTATAGATTTCGCAAATGCTTCTCTTTGTTCTTCCTGCTCCTTACACGATTTCCTCCATTCTTCCTGCATCTTCTTATTATGTTTATTTGAATTTTCCCATAATTTCTTATTATGTTTATCAACTAAGTCGCTAAATTGTTTCCAGTCTTTTATATTCATTTGTATATTAAGTTAATTATATTATCAGCATATCTAATACCTCCTGCTATTCCTCCGATATGGGAGGCTGGTTTACTGTAGCCAGCGTTATATCTATATAAACTTTTCCACCAGACCCACTTATCCTCAACATTATTATAGCTCTTTTCGTTCTTATAAAGCGATTCCATATAATTAGTAGCTCCACAAACCGAATCTTCTATATTCTCAATATCTATAGTTCCGTCAGCATTGCCATCACAGCCATATCGCTTCCAAGTATTAGGCATAAACTGCATACCACCTCTTGCTCCTACTTGAGATACATTACAATTCTCTACACATCTTCCTGTCTCAATTTGGTGCATTTCTGATAAGAGTTTAGGTAGTATTTTATCCTTAGTGAATTTAGAATATAAAGGATCGTTAGGAGTTAATACTTTCCCCTTAGATCGGTTCTTATAATTAGATAGTGCTGAACCATGCAACGAATACATATAGGTAGGATAAGGTGTTACATTTCCGTCTACTCTGTACTCTAAATGAATATGACAGCCTGTTGATACTTCTCCGTACTGTAATTCTCCATCACAGCCCCCGCTAGTGCCTATTACATCGCCTGTCTTAACTCTTGTGCCACTAGGTAGGCTAATTGATTTCATATGCCCTATATGGAAAGATTTATTATCGTGGGTTAGGATTGCTGTTAAGCCTGTTGTACCTCTGTTAATCGTTGAAGTTAGAATGTACTCAATCTCAATATCTTTGACTTCCTTATCTAAGTACATAAACGAGGGTGCATAAACTGATACACTTTTACTTGTAGCTATATCTGTCGCCAAGTATCCATTGTTAGCAAAGTGTTCTTTAACGTTTTGAGTAACATAAGGTCTGTCGGTTTTAGCAATACAATAGAATAAATCTCTAGGATCGTTATATGCTGTATATTCTGCTTTAACTGGTTTTGACCCACACTTCCACTGTTTATACTTTGCAATAGGGTTGTTAGGACTAACTGTTATTGAGGGTAGATATGGATCAGGTTCACATTTTATAATCTCTGCTTTTGATAGTCCATATGGGATTATTAGTAAGACTCCTATTGTAAATATTGTTTCAATCGTTTTTCCTTTTAATTTTCCTAATACGGTAGGTAACTTTTGAATTGCTGGAAAGACCCTGTAAGCTAGTATCTCCCATAGACGATTTCTGATTCTTTTGTTTCTTAGAAGTAAAAAAGCAACTAGGGACATCAAAACCACTATTGGTAGAGGTTTCCATATTAAGCTTAGTAGTAAGTGAAGTAGGTATGTTACAGTTCCGAATCCTATTGCGATAAGGATTATTAGTAATATATCTTTTAACGTCTCTTTGGACGAGTTGTTTAAGTTGTTCATTTTGTTTTAGTTTAAGTAAATATTTTATTAAGTTTGAAATTATTGGTAGTCTTTTTATTTTCATAGGTTATTGGTTAATATGATCTAAAATAGGTTTTTCAAATGATTCTTTCATTTTTTCCATGAGCCATTCTCCGTCTGGTTTTTCTGCACTTCTCCAGACACCAGTTTCAAAATATAGTATGAAGTGCATCACATTTTCTTGATACATTTCAAGATTTTCCTGTAATTTCATCATTAAATTTTCGAATTTATCTTCTGACATATTTGTTATTTTTTAAGTATTGTGAACATTTTAAATGGTCTTTAAAGCCTAGTAACTTATAAAGGGGCATATGTGATACCACTTGTTCTTTATCGTTTAACTTACCGCCTTTCTGTATCTTGACCATAAGGTCTATTATTATTTTCATGTTTCTTTAAATAATATTTTAAAACAGTTAGACCAGTAACAGCCCAGAAGCTGAGACAAAGTACACTGATAGCGAGTAATAAATTCTCCATAGCTTTTGTTTACATCACTTTTTATAACGTAAACGATTATGTTTTTATTTTGATCTTACTTACATTGTAGCATACTATTTAACTTTTGTCAATAGCTTAGATGTCTTTTTAATTAAAGAGAAGTCTGGGTAGAAAAAATCTCTCGTTTCAGTAATACTCTTTTTCTCTCCACAATAATCACATTTACCCATATGGTAAGTAGAGCAAGTAAAGCATAACGTTTTAGGAGGTCTGCCGTATTTCTTGAGACAGGTTAGTACGTTAGCGGTAATTCCACACTCTGCACATACATTGTAAATTTCTTTTTTCATATTAAGCTTTAAATAAGTTATAAATAAAATCTTTCCATTCTTCTAATTGTATGGAGAGTGTTTTCATGCTGGCGGATTAACAAGATAGAATATCATACTACGAGCAACTTCTGGTGAATAGATTCCTTCTAGGCATTCAGCACAATATTTTCTAACTAAAGTTACACGCTCTAATAATTCAAGTGTCCACCATTCTTCTTCGCATTCATTTATTGCCCCCTGCAAGCAATGCTCCGCTAAATCTACATCTTCCAGCATCTCCTTCATTTCATATGCCCTGTCTGTTTCATATTCCTTTCTAGCATCTTCAAAGATTTTTAATTCTTGGTGGTTCATTACCAAAGGGTTGGGTTAAGTTGTTCTATTTCTATTTCTCTTTCAATCCTCTCTTTCTTCAGTCTCTCATTCTGTTTCTCAATCAATGTGCTAGGTTGTACGTTAGCTAGACAATACTCTGAACCTTTACCAGCTTTTCTCTTAATCAATGTCCCCTCTGCAACCATAGTTCTCAGACAGCGATCTATTGAGCTGGCATAAACTGATCTCTCTGACATCTCTGGTACGTCCTGTAGGATCAATCCTTTGTTCACGAAGCCGTTGCCTTGAAGATAGTTTGTGATTAATTGTTTATTGGTCATTGTTTTATTGGTTAGTATTTTTATCCATAACGAAATCAACCCACTCATTTATATCACTAGCAAGTGCTGGAGTTAGTTTGCTTTTACCTGATTCTATATAGGCTACACAAATTCCATGTCTAACTTTCCCCTCTGCGATCTTATCCCAATCTGGCTTATCTTCAGTCTTAGCCTCTGGTGGTAAGTCGTTTTGAGTTATCACACCATCATCATTTACTGGAGTAGAACCATCTTTCTTCATAGGAGTACTATTAGTGATTTGTATATCATCACAAGCTAGATAGTTGTAGCCCATCTTAGCCCCAGCTTTCCACTTCATTACACAAAAGGTATCTCCCTCTTTAAATCCTTCTTTTAGAATATTGTCGTGGATATTATCTGACATAAACCACATATGTTCTACTCCATCTACATGACAGTTACCCCAATAGGTATTGCCTCCGTAGTCGTTAGGTTTTTTATCTCCGAATTTGTTTAGCTTTACTGTTACATAATGCTGTGCATCAATATCATTCTTGACGCTGAATTTTGGTAATTGGTTCATGTTAATAAGTTAATGAAATATTGTTTTCTACATAATGCCTATGGAGTGTTCTGTGACATTTGACACAAAGTTCTATAAACTCTAGTGGTTTAGTATAGTTGTCGTGATGACATTCTGTTGGAGAGGTGTGGCAGATTTCGCATGAGTTACGCTTAGAGATTACTCCTTTAGATATTTTGTCGAATAAATATTGATGACATTTGTGTCTTTTTTTGGGAATTTCTTGTTTTTGATATTGAAGATATCTATCTTTATTTTTATGATATTTAGCCCTAAGTCTTAATCTTTCTCTCTCAATATTCTCGTGGTATTTTTTTCTAGCCTTTTTATTTCTTTCACGCCTAATTTCATCTTTTATCATAATTAGTTAAGTTTATTAGTAATTTCCGCAACATATAAATCTGCATAATCTATAAGTTCTTGTGGATCTAGGTCTGATACCCATACCTCATATCCATCTGCTAGATCATCATCTAGGGTCATAGGTTCTTCGTTAAAGTGTTTTTCTCTAAGGAAGTCCTCAAAGTTATCGTATTTTTTCATACTTCTTGTAGGTTATTTAAGTAAATTGATAAAGGAGGTTTGCCACAGTATTTACACTTCATAGAGCTAATACCTTTTAAGCAGTGCATATCTCTATCTGAACAATGACATACAAGCTCTTGAGCATATTCTATGATTTGATCGTTTTGTGTGTTACTCATTTTAAAGGTGGTTAGGTTTTTTAGTTGAACACATCTTTTTATAGTCTGGCTTAAAGAAAGCGGAGGGGCATATATCTTTTAGAAACTTGTGCATTAAGTTATTCTCAAATCCCTTTTGACCTTCTTTGATTTTTTTTAAAGTTTTTTTCATAATTATTTAATTAGTTTATGTAACTTATGGTCGGGATAATTCAAGAGTTCTGTAGCTAGCTTAGAGCATTGCTCCCATATATGCCCTGCATCTCCGTACAAACGTGTTCCATTTCTTATTAGCTCATCTCGGTTATTAAAGAGTTTACCTGATAAGATGTAGTGTTCAGAGACTTGAGGAGGCTTATGCTCATTGCGATATATTTCATCAGCTAGAGCATCTTGGTAGCACATATCTTTTGAAAACATAGTATTAATGGTTAATGTTATTTAGATCGTAAGCAAGTTATCCAGTATGAGTTGGCGTGTCTGCTTTTCTGATCTAACTCCAGTATATATTAAGCTAAACAAAAAGTCAAGTACTTTTTTCTAAGTCATGTAGAATATTACTTGCGATTTCCTCAAGAATGTTTCGTAATTCATTCCCCCTTGAGACTGTCATTTTCTTGTTAAGTATATAGTGTAAACCACCTTTGGTTACATTAAGCTTATCAATTATATGGGTGTGCTTAATCCCGTTCTTATTTATGATATCTTTTATAGTCATAGTTGTTTTTATTAGTTGACAATAGTTTAGCATGTATGCTATTGTTTGGTCAAGCTTATTATCTAACTTAATCTTATGGAACAATATTTTACATTAGACAATGCCTCTAAGAAATTTGGCATTAACATCAGTTCATTTAGAAAACTATTAAAAAATTATTCTGACATTAAAGACGCACATGTAAAAAAATTAAGATTGGAAGGTGATAAGAAAAAGAAAATGTATATTTCAAAAAAAGGAATGGTTCTTTTGGCAAATGCTAAGAGTGATGAAAGAAATAAAACTTCTAAAAGTGCATTAAATGCCTCTTTAAAAGTTAATAAGATGGAAATAGCAGAGAAAGCTATTGCATACGATAAGTTGATGAATCCGTCAAATAAAGAACTATTACCAGCACAAGCATTACTTCAGTCTGTTCAACTAATGGTGCAGATGGAAGGTAAGGTACAGGATTTATCAAATCAAGTAAGAGAACTCAAACAAGGAAGTGAAGAAGCACAACAAAAACTATTCGCACTACCTGAATCTGATGTAGAGCCTAAAGAGATTTCAATTCGTAGTAGAATAAGACAACGTGTTAATAAGTATGCTAGAGCACAGAAAGTATCTTATTCTGATATTTGGCACAGACTTTATTCTGAACTGTATTATAGGTATAACGTAAACGTTACAGTAAAGGCAAAGAATCGAGGGATAATGGCTTTAGACATAGTAGAAGAAGAAGGAATGATGAATGATTTATGGTCTATCTCATGTAGTATGTTAAAAATTAACTAAATGAAAACCCTAACAGCAGAAATCACATTTACTCATTCAGACCCTAAAGAAAGAGAAAACTTAAAATATGAGCTTAAGGAAATATGCGACCAATATGATTGTGAGATAGAAATTAACGAAGAATACTAATATGAACACAATAACCTTTGAATCAGCAATTAAAAAAATATCTACTAGAGTAGATGGTACTTTGGATATAGTTTTAAACTCTCAAGAGCTACCAACATCACAAATGGCTCAACTGTTTAGCTTAAAGATGAAACATTGCGGAGTTGCTATCTGTCCTCATGGTGAAGAAGTAAAACCTTTTGAACCAGCTACAATGCCCACAAAAGACAAGTCTCCTTCTCAAAGACTTAGAGCTGTATTATATGTAACTTGGGAGCAGGACAAGCAAGGATATGATGACTTTGACCAGTGGTACTTAATGAAGATGGAGCAGATTATTAACCACTACAAAGATAAGCTAGATTAATATGAACTATAAAAAATTATACAAACAGATATTTAAAGATAGATGTATAGAAGACGAAACAGGGGAATATGTAGTATGTGTTAAAACTGGTAAACGTATTTATAAACACCAACTTACAGTACATAACTTCTGTCATATCAAGCCCAAAAGCAGGTTTCCTGAGCTAAAATACGATCCTGATAATATAGAGATAAGAGCTTTTGAAAAACATGGAGACGAACATACTAGCGGTACTTTTCATAACTTTCTACCAATACAATGATACCACTAACAGAACATGAAGAATCAGTAATACTAGCCAACTGGCTAGATGTTAAAGGACTACTATATTCTAAAATTCCTTCTGAAACTTACACTACTTCATGGAATCAAAAACGTAAGAACAAGATAGAAGGAGTTAAAAAGGGTGTGCCTGACTACTTCATACTGATTAATAGCAACGTAGGGCGGACAGTACTTGTCTGTATTGAGCTTAAACGTGTTAAAGGTGGGGTAGTATCACTAGAACAAAAAGAATGGATTAAACAGCTTAATAAAGTTGCTGATGTAGAAGCTCATGTTTGTAAGGGTGCTGATGTAGCTATTGAAATAATAAAAGAATTACTATAGGATAGAACAATGAATGACGAAAAAAAGAAATTGGTGGCTAAATACCTCCAAGAAAGAGGTGCTAGTTGGCATGATATAGGAATATACCTAAGTTTAATGAACAGATTTAATCCAGAAAGTATGTTTAGAAGTTTTAGAAAGACAATCTGTCATTTTGTACAAATAAAGAACCCAATAAATGACCAATATGTTAAAGTAGATACTAAGACTGGCAGAATAGTTAGTAGAAAAAACACACCATATAAGAATATCCCAATTAATTCCTCTTGCAAAAAGAAGTAGGATATGATAAGCTTAGGTAAATTAACCACACGCAATATGTTTTATATAAATTATTTAAACAGCTCGACTACCACTCAATTTGCATTGCGTGTGGGTTTTTTTGGTAGTCGGGTTATTTAAGTAATTTAACACACGCAATATGGAAGGCTGGATAAAAATACACAGGAAACTCCTAGACTGGGAGTGGTTAGACGACATGAAAACATTTAAGCTATTTATGTATCTGTTATTAACAGTGAACTATGAAGATAAGAAGTGGCAAGGTGTTGAGGTTAAAGCAGGACAAAAAATAACAAGTGTTGCTAACTTGGCTTCTGCTACCCGATTAACAAGCCAAAACGTACGCACTTCACTAAATCGTCTAAAATCAACAAACGAACTAACAATCAAAACAACAAACAGATTTACTATAATTACAGTCTGTAAGTGGAGTGAATATCAACTAGAAGAAACAAGCCAACTAACAAACAAACTAACAAACGCTCAACAAACAACTAACAAACAACTAACAACAACTAAAGAAGTAAAGAAGGAAAGAATAAATACAGTAGATCAAAACTTTGAAAAGTTTTGGATCACCTATCCCAATAAGATCGGTAAGAAGAAAGCATTGGGAGTATGGAAGAAGTTAACCACTAAGGAAAAACAATTAGCTATTAATGCTTTACCTAGCCATATCAGCAGTAATCAATGGAAAACTGAAAATGGCAGATTCATACCCCACCCAACAACATGGTTAAATCGTGGTGGCTGGGAAGACGAAGTAACCACTAAACAATCCTATGGATTAAAAAAACTATGACTACAAAAATGACAGCACAGGCAAAAATACTTTGGTATTGCTTAAACCGAGTAGATCAGTCAAAAGAAATCTTTGACTTGGTGTCGCCAGATTTATTTTATCTACCAGAATTA
>Ga0098047_10000077_pt1 | contig 37078 bp, 52 predicted proteins | sample 12_taG_FD_92585 | JGI IMG/M metagenome (GOLD analysis project Ga0098047, IMG submission 92585) | Marine viral communities from the Subarctic Pacific Ocean - 12_ETSP_OMZ_AT15267 metaG | ecosystem: Environmental > Aquatic > Marine > Oceanic | place: Subarctic Pacific Ocean | collected 2015-01-16 | reverse complement strand
ATGACAACATCACCCAGAACAAAATTTGATAAGGACGGATTTAATTCTGGCCTTCAATTAATGAACATGGGAATAGGACTACTGGACTAACATGGCACTTCTTGGATACCCCGAACACATGCTTGATGAGCAAGGCAACCCTAAACCGGGGGTGACCGGACCATCACCGGCATCGATGGGTCTGCTTTCAGCAGGACTTGGAATGCTTTCATCACCATCACATTCCAGACTTCCAGGTGATATGTCTGGTATTGGGTCAGGTGCAATGCAGGGTCTTCAAGCGTACCAACAACGATTAGCCCAAATCCAACAGCAAAGGAAGGACTACAATCAAAGCCTGATGCAAGCCCAGAACCAGGAAATGGCAAAGAAAAGGTTTGGTCTGGAAATGGGAGAAGCAAAAAGAATACAGGCACGTAGACAGCAGATGGTTTCAGAACTTCCGAATCTTCTGGAACAGATCAGGACTTTGCCTATTCCTGGAATTGATCAACAGATTGCATCAATCCAGGCAATGGCAAAAGCTGGTGCCCCTGAAAAAGCATATCAGGCAGCAGTAAACATTATAGGTCAGAAACTTCCACAAAAGCATGATGTCCAGCATGTAATGATTCCAGATACAAATGTTGGATATTTTATAGATCAGACAACCGGTGAATTTAAGGGGCAATTTTCTACTGCAGCAACAAAAAATTATGGAACTAATTTATCCGGTGATGATGCTGTTGAATTCATGACAAGCAAAGACCCTAAATTTAAGTTAGATGGACCATCATCAAACTTAGTAGTTCAAAGGAATCCTGATGGATCATACAAAGGTCACAAATACATCAAAGGAAATATTGGTGGAACAAATGAATTTCAATTGAAGTTTGGCGAAAGACTACTAGAAAAATATGATAATCATGCAGTAGTAAAAGAAACGGATAAAGCTATAACAAGTTACTTAGCACTTGAAAAATTAGGCAATACAGACCCTAGTCAACCCGGTAAAATGGGTGTTGCAGACATGGCCATTATATTTGGATTCATGAAAACTTTAGACCCGACATCAGTGGTACGGGAATCTGAATATAAAACAGCAGCAGGGGTTGGTATAGGATTACCTGAAAAATTAGTGCGTGGATATTTTAGTGCTAAAGAAGGTGACATCCTTTTAGATGAAACAAGAGATGAAATCTTGAGGGTTGCCAAAGATGCTTTACTGGCTAAATCAGGCCATATGGATAACATCAGGAAAAATTACATTGAAAGGTCGGCACAATTAATGAAAATAAGTCCTGATTCTGAAGATTTATCAGTGCTATTTAGAGATCCATATTCATCTTTAAGGGAAGAAACAACAACACCACCACCTAAACCTGAACTACCACAAAGTTCTGATGATGAAGCAGCTAAGACAGCAGCCGAAATTGCTGCCAGTCTTAATTTAGTAAGCAACAAACCTGAACCAAAGGTTAAACGTAAAATTTTAAGAAATAATGCTGGCAGGGTACATCAGGTGTCGGTTCTTGATGGTGATGGTGCATCAACAATCCTTCAGGCAGCAGGAATTAAATACAGTGAAGACAATATCAAAGCACTGATAAAGGCGAATAAAAGCCGGTTCAACAAAAATAGAGATCTAATAAAATCCGGTGGACATCTAATCATTCCAAAATCGATTCGTCAACCATGAACGAACAACTGATTCAATTCTATAATCTGCTGAAGGATAAGGGCCTCACTGATCCCCAGATCGATGCTGCATTCCAGGAACATGCAGGAATGTCATTGGCTGATGCTAGACAGATCCTAACCCCTGAAGCACCTGGAGGTTCTGAAATTGTCCAGGAAGCAACGGAAGGTGCATACACTGAACCGGTGGAACGTATTGATGAGATGAGTGTCATGGATGGTGTTTGGGATGTGGCACAACAAGCACTTCAGGGAGCAACTTTCGGAACAGCAGATGAAGCAGAAGCATTGATACGTGCCCAGTGGAATGGAACAGACTACGACACTGAAATAGAAAATGTTCGTTCTGAAATAGAAGCATTCCGGAAAGAAAATCCTGGAATGGCAACAACTGCAGAAATAGGTGGAGCATTTTTAGTCCCAGGAATGTTTCTTTCGAAATTGGCAAAGTGGGTTCCAGTGGCAAGACCAAAGGAAGGTCAATGGTTTTTAAACACCCTAAGAAGGATGGGTACTGGTGGTGTTGCTGGTGGTGCTGAAGGATTCGCTTATGGACTAGGGACTGCAGAAGGTGATCTAAGCCAAAGATATGAACAAGCAATGCCCCAAGCAAGAACAGGCACTGTCATTGGTGCTATCACTGGACCAACCATTGGCAAAGCATCTGAAATGCTTGGTGGATGGATCACCAAAAAAGCCGGTGGTGCCGGTGGCAAAGGACCACCACCCATTGATGCTGAAGGTAATATCACTGGTGATGGAAGTCCAAGGGGATCTGCATTCGAAGCAAGACAACTATTTGTAAGGGCTGCTGAATTAGATGATGTCCAGCTAGAAGATATGGCAGAACTTCTGGAAGAAATTGCCAGAAAGAACCCTGAACTAGCAAAGCAAGTTACTGTTGCGGATCTTTTCCCAGAATCAGGCACCGGCCAAATGCTTGCAGAAGTTGCAACCCAAGCAGCAGGTCCATCAAAGGCTGCAAGCCAATCAGTCTACAAAGGTAGGTCTGGGTTCCTGCCAGGATTCGGAAGAAAAGCAATCCAGAAAAATCTTGGAAGAAGGTGGAATCCTGAAAGGTTGAAGGAAAAGATTGAAGCACAATCCAAATGGAAGTCACAACCATTGTATGACAAAGCAAGTCCAGTCGTTTTAGATGACACCCAATCCAGAACACTGAATGATCATGTTAACAGAATCCTGGACTACGGTGATGATGATCCTGGTGCAGCAGCACTTCAAAAATTATGGAACCAAGCAAGGGTCAGAATTCCAGGCATTTTAAGAGCAAACAACATTAGACCCCCAAGTGTTGGTGCAGCCACATTCGGTGAAAGACCATCAGGGCAAGCCACAATAGCACACTGGCACACATTAAAGGTTTTACTGGGTGATGCACTCAAGAAACAAAAAAGATCATCAGACCCCTATAAAGAGTTTGATGAATCCACACTTCAAATGCTTTACGATGACATCAACAAAACATTAAAAGGTGCATCAGAAGATTATCGAATTGCAGCACGTTATCATGCCGGTCACAAAGGAATGGGTGAAGCATTTGATGCAGGATTGAAAGCACAAAAAGATCCAACATTCCCATCAACAGATTTGCAAAGGGAATTAAGAAACCTTAAATCTGGACCAGAACAGAAGTCCTATCGATTAGGATATGCATTTGGGATGTACAACAAAATAATGGGTTCCAAAGTCAAACAGATGGATGTTAAAAGAACACTAGGAATGTTTGCTGATGAAGAACCTGAAAAAATAAGAGCATTATTTAAGTCTGAAGAAAAAGCTGAAGAATTCCTGCAGCAGATCGATTTCCTGTCAAAGATGGACACACTTTCCAAAAAAGCAACAGCCGGTTCACAGACATATTCCAGGCAAGCAGCAGAAAGGATGATCAAGGGTAGTCCTGCACTAAGTACACAAGCAATTGATCTATACAATAAGACAAGGGGGGTGAACCCATTAATGACTTCCACTGATGACATTCTAAGCAACCAAAGATTCCAGGAAAAATTAGGAACACTGGGTCCGATGATGAATACCCAAGGTGTTAATCGGAACAGGCAAATCCTACAGCAGGGTATTGCAGAACGTAAAAGATTGGAAGAAATGATGAAAGCAAGGGCAGGATATTCGGCAATGACACCTGGAACCATGAGCCCGTTACTAGGAAATGAGTACGTAGCACCCGTTGGTTCGTTGATAGCACCGGATACTTATTGGCCTTAGATGATGTTGTCTTGTGACGATTCAGTGCTTCAACTTTACCCATTGTAACAACTTTTACAACAATTATTGCAACAGTGTGTCTGGTGACGATTGGCCGACAAAGCATTGAAATCATTGCAGAATTTGGTGGCCAGAGGTGGAATTGAACCACCGACACACGGATTTTCAGTCCGTTGATTTCATGAATTTCTTCAACAATTTCAATGAGATCCTATTGATCTGCTTCATTGCGTGTTGTCTGCTGGCGATTGCCTACATGGTGCATTAGATGGATCAATTACCTGGACTCTTAGACACCCTAGACCTCAAAGCAATCCCCGGAAAAGCCGGTAGAGTCAACCCATTGACTGGGCTGCTGAATGAAGTAGTCAATCCACCGGTTCTAAATCAACCTGATCCCAGTCTAATAACTGGACCACAACGACAACAGAACTTTCAGAACTGGTTCCAGGGTTCACAAGCAGTTGATGAAGAGGGCAATCCTAAAGTCTTCTATCATGGCACTAGGTCCAATCTGAAAAAATTTAATGTGCCATCATTTTTTACAGATAGTCCAATGGAGGCCGGTGTTTATACAGGACACCAAGAGGGTCACATTGGATGGCAACCATGGGAAATTGATTATGACCCATCAAAACATAATATTAATATAAGTGAAATCGAAGATGGTGGTTCACTTAATGAGGATTGGTGGGAACCCAATAAGATATATGCTGTTATAGGTGATGATAATAGTTTTACTGAAAATGGTAAACAACTTCAACCATATGATTTGTTTTACCATGAAGACAAAACTAACCAATTCGGTGATCCTATAGTAAAGAAAATAAAAGGAATAAAAATATATGATGAAACACCTGATGTTGATGATATTAACAAAAGACATCAATTAATCAGGGACGGTAAGTATTATAAAGGATTTACGGAAATTCGTAGGACTGGAGAAAAAGCAAAAACAACACCACCCATAAGTGGTGCATTATATCCAGTGCATCTTAGCATTAAAAACCCTAAGATTCTTCACCCATTAGAAGCAAACCGATTAGGGAAAAGATTAAAGGCTATGACTGATGTTGATGTTCAAAAATATATTGATAACCTAAAAGCCCAAGGATATGACGGTATAAAAACGGAATCGGATATTGGACATGCAGATATTGATGCCCAGATTGATTGGGGTGGAATCCCAGACCAATTAATACCATTTCATCCTGGGCAAGTTAAATCACTGTTTAACCGGGGGACATACAATAGGGATGACCCAGATATTCTTTCCAGTACCACCCCAAAATTAGGGATAATAGGCTAATGTACGGAACTGATAACATAGACATGCAGCTTTTAATTGAGCATGGGTTGGACACTGAATTATGGATATGGGGATACATGTCTAAATTTACTCAAACTTTAGGATGAACCCCTACCAGAAACGTGATCTAGGTTCCGAATACCAGCAGGGCATATTCGATATGCTTAAGGGGGGTAAGGACATGTGGCTGAAGTCTGGCATGGGTCTTCTGAATCCAAACAATCCAGTATATGAATGGTGGAACCAACCAAGGGACCCCAATGCAACATCAGCATCATTACTTGATGATCCTTCCTTCATGACTATGTCAGAACAATTGCCATTGCTTGATCCATCATCTGTTGCAGGAATGACAAAGGTCTTCCATGGATCACCACATCTTTTCAAAAACTGGGACTTCAAAAAGATGGGCACCGGTGAAGGGGCACAAGCATTTGGTCATGGTGGATACTTTGCTGGAAGTGAAAAGACAGGCAAATACTATAAGGATGCATTTTCAGAAAATGTTGAATCATCAATAGATGGTGAACCTCTAAGTAATTTTTGGTCTAAAATAACGGATGAAATAGAGGATTTGGTGAGCAATGTGTACGAAAAATCTACAAAAGTAATTAAAAATAAAGAACGTGCTGAAATAAAAGCATTAGATGTTAATTTAGATATGATGATTGATGAACATAAAAGGTTGCATCCTGGCACTTTAGTCAGGGATGTGAGGAGGGAATTTCCAGATTCGGCACTAACAAAATTTTTAAATAAGTATGAAGGAATTAGTGATAGGTATAGCCCACTTTATAAGCCCTTGCAGTCCCAAAAAAATGAACTTATACGTAACCTTGCTTATGGTAAAAGCCCAAAAGAATTAGCACCTGATTTCCCAGATGAAGATTTAGCTAAAATAGATTTCCTTAATAAGAAAAGAAAGGCTATTAATTCTTTAGAAGATCTTGTCCAAGGTGCTGCTGATGGTCAAATTAGTATACCTAAAAACAATGATGAGTTAGTGGATAAATTGGATTATCATAAGATTTTCGACAGTAGTTTTAAGGATTATTTAAAAACCGATTTATTACCTAAGTTTAGACAAAAAAATGAAGCACACCTCTATGAAATCGAACTAAAACCAGACCCTGAAGATTTCCTGGATTACCATAAACCATTGAAGGACCAACCAAAGGCAATGGAAAGAATCGATGCAGCAAAGAAAAGGCTGCAAGATTTAAAGAACGAAAAGAAAAAGATAATGGATGACCATGTTGCAGATGTTAGGTCAGGGAATTTTCAATCAACCTTTCCTGATGAATATAAATGGGCTGAAGAAATGTATGTTCCAAAATCTAAAATGAATAGAACCCAGGAAATTGAAGATGAAATAGCAGAATTAAATTCAATGCTTAAAATTGTAGATCATCCAGGACATAGTTTTCAATCCATTGAAAGCCCAAGGGATAAACAAGGATACAAAACACCGGAATGGTTTCCTGGTGCTGAAGTTTCTAAAGCATTCAGAAATCTAGGATTCCCAGGACACCGGTTCCTTGATGGTATGAGTAGGTCCGGTAAAAGACCGAATAAGGACTACAATTACGTAGTTTACCCCACCGATGATCCAACCATGATCAACATCACCAATCCGCCAAAGTCACTTCTAGACTGAAACAGCATTGACCACTTCATGCAGATCAAAATCTGATTCATCAATGTATTTCCAGGTCATAATCGGTTTTGAGTGTCTAAGGATTCTTTGAGCTTCAATAATCCCAAACCTTTTATAGATCCTTTTAGCCATGCTTGCCCTATAGGCATGAAGGGGTTTCCTTCCAGTGATACCCAACCTTCTGCTGATCCTTCTGATGACATTACCGATGGCACCGACATGGTAGTAAGTCCATCCACCATCACCATCATCAAGAAACCACACCTCACCTGGATTCCGGTTATCCCCTTCTAGGAATGCAGCCAACTTTTCTGACATAGGAACCCAGTCATCAACACCGGTTTTCGGTGTCCAGTCATCATCACTGACAATCCAAATTTTTCTAGATGGAATGTCGATATGCTCCAATTTCAGATTCAGCAATTCACCGGCACGCATTCCAGTTTCAGACAGCATCATATGAATTCTGATGTGGTCCTGGATCTTCCGATCCATCACATAGTCTTCAATCTTTTTCAGTTCATCATGACTGTAATCCTTAATCTTTTTGGAGGGCACCGAAATCTTCTTTGCAGATCCAAAATCAAACTTCAGATTTACATGGTTGACCGTCACATATTTCAGGAATGATCTGAATGCTTGCTGGTGTTTTGCAATGGTTGCCGGTGATAGTCCTTCCATACCTTTCTGATACCGACCCCAATGATCCAATGAAATTTCTGAAACAGGATGATCATGAACCGCATTCAGATAGTATCGGACTGCAGTCTGATATTCATCATGGGTCTGCTGTTTACGGGTGTTATGGATGTATGCCAACCATTTGGCTGCAACAGTTGAAACAAATACGACAGGGTTCTGGAGTTCATCTTTCTTCTGATCGATCATCCTTTGAAGATATTCTGCAATCTGATCTTCCCTTCTTTTCCTACCGGCTGCTGTATGGGTTGCATCTTCAACAGCACAAAGCGTAACCGGTCTGGTTCTGATGCCCTGTTTGTATTCCTTATATTTATAGGTGTTACCATGGATGGCCAACCCCAGTATTCCATGCAGCCTAGTCCTTGCTCTCATCTTTTGCCTTTCCAGTGATCAGTTGAATCAGTCTTTCAGTTTGTTCCAATTTCGTTTCTAGCTCCACGCATTTTAGGCATGTGGAGTCTTTTGCCTTTCCAGTCAGTATCCAATGTATGTCCCAACCTGCATTGGCCAATGCCCGTAAAATCCTGCCAGACATTTCTGATCTGCCAGTCAAAATTGCTGAAATATAGGACCGGCTGAAGTTCAGGTCACTTGATATTTCCTGCTGGGTCAAATTTTTTTCACGCACAAGGTACTGAAACCTTTGGGCAATCTGGGCATCATTGATATCCATTAGATTATTTTTCAAACATTTTTAAAATAAATTGTTGACATCACTGTCAATGTTGATAACATGATCATCAATGAATGTTACAAACAATAGTACAACAATCATAATAACAATGCAAACACCAATCAAATCACTTCTTAAATCCAGTGGTGTCACCCTTGGTGATGTGGCTGCTGCTTCAGGTTGCAGCAAACCTGATGTTTGCCGGGTTCTGGATGAAGAACTGAATGCAAAAATCAGGGACACTGCAATCCGACTAGTCAAAGAACGGAATCTATCAGTTCAGAATCAATTGGCTGAACTTCAAGCATGATGAAGGAAACAAAAACAAAGCAGGAAGAATCATTGATGATTCAAAAAGCTACGGAAGCATTCCTGCAGAATGGAGGACACATTGAAAGACTTAACCCAATCCGGGCATACGGATACATTAATATGGACATCTGGGCGGAACGGATTGAGCCGAACCTTATCCTTCACGAAGTGGAGGCAACGGTTCAAGCCCAACACCAAAAAACCAACCAACAAACAGCTACGACAATCAAAGAAAGGATACACCCATGGAGAGTCTTCAAGCACTAGGTGTGATCATCAAGATATTTGATGAGCAGGTAATCAGTGAGAAATTCAAGAAAAGGGAATTCGTTCTGGAAACAGGATCACCCGAATATCCTGAATATGTGAAGTTTGAATTCACCCAGGATAAGACATCAGTCCTGGATAATTACATGGTTAATGATCCAGTCCAGATTTCATTCAACCTGAAAGGTCGTAAATGGACTGACCCGCAAGGGGTTGATAAGTGGTTCAACACTTTACAGTGCTGGAAAATCAATCCAGCCGGTGAACCAGCAGGTGCCAATGGCGTTCCTGTTGAAGATGATATGCCGTTTTGAGGATTCCGCCACTTTCCGCCAGTACCAGGAAAGGCGGATACTCCGCTTTAAGCGTATCAAAACTATTAACTGTCAAATACCAGAAAGGCAACAATGACAGAAAATAAAATCAGTACACAATTCATTGGTCCTAATCAGGCCGAAGCAATGCTGGCAACGAATGTCAGCAACCGGGATTTATCCCAATCCTTTGTGAACCGATATGCAGCAGACATGTCAAAAGGAAATTGGGCACAGAATTCCAGCATGATCCGAATCGATTCAAATGGGAATCTTCAGGATGGTCAACATCGTCTGGCTGCAGTTAAACAGTCAGGAACCACACAAGCATTTGTGGTGGTTGAAAACTGTAGTGTTGAAGATTTCAAATTCCTGGATCTGGGAAGGGGTCGATCTTCAAGGGATGCATTAACAGTATTGGGTTACAAAAAACCCAAAATCATGTCAGCAGCCATCCGGTTAGTGTGCCTTTATAATGATGGCAAACTGACTAAGGCAACTGTAAACAGGGTTTCGACTGACACAAAAATGCAGAATGTGTCCACTGGGTTGACAAAGTCGGAAACGATTGAACAGACAATTCAGTATGCTGCAAAACATCCAATGGTGAACCCTTTGGTTGAAAGGGCTGCCACCATTCAGAAATCGTTCAGAATTGTGCCCAGTGCAGTTTTCGGTTGCTTTCTATTCAAGGCAAACGAACTGGGTGATACAACACTGGAATTTGCAACAGAATTTCTGAAGGAATTTGCAGACTGCACCGGCAAACCCGGAACTGCAACACACTCACTTTTTGTGAGAGTGGTCCAACAATCAAAAAGTGGGGTCCACTTCAGTCAATCCAACCGTTTGGCAATGATGGTTGTTGCATGGAATGCATGGATTCATGGGAAACCAAGAGTTCAGATCACTGTTAAGGGTGGTGTACCAATGATGGAATCTGCTGATGTTTGATTCAATCAAAAAGAGGTTTCCAAACCGGATTCCGACTTCTCAATACAATCAATGGCCCCAGTGTAAAGCCTGTGCAAAAACAGGAATGCAGTGGACCAAAGTAACAGATACATGGCACCCAATGCTTTGTTTTGTGTGTGGTGGATCTGGTGTTAGAAAACCCAAAGCAGCCTAGTCCAGAGTGGCAGCAGCTTTTTTGAGTCTACCAGACCAACCAAGTGAACCAAGTAACATGGACCCAGTGGCAACGGACTTATTATCTTCCATGCCCGTAAAGCCACACCAAACAAAAAAACCCCCGGCACTAGATGATCAATCCAGTGACCGGGGGTAGATTCCCAGAAAGGCAAATTTCATAGGAAGGATAATATAACATGACCATAAAATCTGTCAAATCATTACCAGCATTAATTCAGAATCTTCCGTTTGAAGACTATCTGAACATGCCTGGATTCCTGCATAACAGCCAACTGAAAAATTATACTCCAGGTCAGGGTTCGATCAACCATAACGAATCTGCTGACCTTCGACCTGAATCTTCACCATTCAGGGAAGGAACTTTAGGGCACACAACAGTCCTGGAATTCGATGATGTGCATGACCGGTACATCTGTATGCCGAAAGTTGATGCCCGCACAAAGCAGGGTAAGGAAATGAAAAGGTTGGCCGAACAGCAGGCAGCAGCCGAAGGCAAGGAACTGATGAATCAGGATGAATTCACACGGGCACTTAGGTGGAGGGAAAACATTCTGAATGATCCTTATTCCAAGAAATTGATGACCAATGGGTTGACTGGTCACAATGAAGTTTCAGGATTCTGGAGACATGAATTAGGTGTGGATGCATGTCTAAGAGCAGACAGGTTTTTGCCTGATTTGGACATCATTATTGATGCAAAATTCATGGCATCAGGAAGTCCTGAATCTTTCAGAAGGGACATATTCAAGTACCGGTTCGACATACAGGCTGCTTGGTATATAGAAGGTATGTATGCCATCACAGGACAGGTTTGTGATTTCATGTTTTTGGTTTGTGAAAAGTCATGGCCATGGAATGTTCAACTTTATCGGATCGAAGATGAATGGCTGGAAAACGCAAGGGAAGACATCAAAAAAGGAATCGATAAATATCATCAATGGTGCAACTGCACAACCGATGAGGACCGTAACAAACTAAAGTCATATCATGAAGGAATTCTGACACTTACAATGAGAAGAGAAAATGAACGAAATATCATCTAAATACACACAATCATGCATCACAAAACTGATGCCTAGTTTAATAAAAGCAAAGAAGCAGATCGGTTCAATAGTAAAATATGATTCAGCTAATCCTTTCCACAAAAACGAATATGTTTCTTTGGAAGGTCTGCTGAAGAAAGTAAATGGACCACTATTAGAAAATGGGCTGTTACTAATTCAAATGCCGACCGGTGACAAACTGATCACTATGCTTGCCCATGAAACTGGGGAATTCATCCAGTTCGAATATGCCCTCAATCCAGTCAAGCAGGACCCCCAATCAATCGGATCAAATATCACCTATGCAAAGAGATATAGCATAGAATCGATTCTAAGCCTATCAGGAGGCAAAGAAAGTGATATGGATGACGATGGTACTAAGGCAACAGAAAATGTTCATAGCGACCGATCTGAGCATTCTGAAGCACCATCCAATTCTTTATCATCTATCAAGCACCAGATCCAGGATCAGAAAACCAAGGAAGCACTTGGAGAATTCTTCAAAACCCTTCCTGAAAGGGCCAGGAAGAACAGGGTAGTCATTGATCTGTTCAAATCCAGGAAGATCGAACTGATACCTGAATAATGGCACATCAGTTGCTACGCACGCACGGGTTTGTTTTTAATAATATACTATGGTTTATTAAAACTAAACTATTAAGAAATAATATTATTAAAAAAAAATAAACCCCCAAACCCCCTTACTTTTTAGGTGATATCTATCAATGGAAAAAACAGGTGATCGATTACAACAGTTCCTGGATGCAAAGAAACTGAAGATAAGTAAATTCATAGGGACTACAGGGATTGACCCTGCACAGACATATCGGATTCTAAGGAATCAGATGGAACCAGGCAGTGTTGCACTCAAAAAAATCAATCGTCAATACCCTGAACTGGATTTGGGTTGGCTGCTGACAGGTGATGGGACGATGTTTCCTGAGTTTCCTGAAAAGTTGTCAGAAAATGAAAAAGCACTCATTGATGCATTCAGGGATCTAGTCCAACAATCAGTCTGCAACCAGGAATTGCTGACCCTGCAAAAATTACTACCCCTAATGGAAGAGGATATATGCCAAAAATAACACCACCAACTGCAGAACAGATGCTTGAAGGATGCATCATCCCTGATGAATTGAAGTCTGTTGAAGACTTTGAAGAACTTTGGTCGGAATGGGTCTGCTACAAACAAGAAGAAGCAGCAGACAGGGATGGTTATCTGAAACCCTGGAATTCAGTCAAGGCCGGTCAAAGAGCATTATCGATGATCAGAAACCAGTACATCAAAGGCAGGGACATACTGCATGTAATCCATGAATCAATGCACCGTCAATGGATTGGTATCAGATTCGACATCGTTGAAGACAAACCAAATCAGCAGCAAAGATCCAGGGATATGACATCTGCATTGGATCTGGAATGGATGAACCTTCAGAAGAAAGGAATAACACAATGATCCATTGCCCATATTGCAAAGCAAAAATAGGAACACTCACATCCACGGAAATCGATAAAGGATATGGAACCGATATTCTGAAATGTGACAACGAAAATGGTGAAGGATGCCAGGAAACTTTTCTGATTCATTGGCATCAACTGATCACAGTTGACACCTATAAGATCGAAAAGGTGGAAAATGAAGACACTCCAACAGGAACAGTGCCGGTTCTGTCATAGAATTGGCTTAGTCTATTGTCATGGTCACTACCATTGCACTCATTGCGGATGCCCGAATTTTGAGTGCTGCACCGGTGAACAGGAACAGGAGAAAGGCAATGATGTGGATGACATATGTAGCATGGACACTGCTGGCAATACTAACCAGTTTTGTGATCGGCATCATATGGGTGCTGCTTAATTATTATGTGAAGATTGAAATCACACCAAAGTGTTTGTGGTGTGGTAGAGAAGAGGAAATAGCATGATGGATGATACTAATGTCAGATCAGATGCTGCTCAAAAAAAGAAAGTAGTGGATCTTATTAAGCGTAAGCAACAACTACGTTATGAAGAAGAACAAGAAATCATCAAACGTGAAATCCTAGTATTCTGCCAAGATTGCAATGAATGGAGACTGGAAACCTTAGTGGAAATTCAAGGTATTGAAGAAGACTTTGATGGCAGGGATAAGTTGTCTTTCATGTGTGATCGATGTGGAAAATTCCAACAGTCTTTCCGGGTGTTGAAATGATGCAAAACATAACAGTACAAACACTTCTTCAGTGCCTGAAGGCATGTGAAAAGAATTATGCAGCCCATGTACGGGAACATGGGAAATTAGATCAGGCCGATATAGCACTTTGGAAATCAGGATTGTCTGATCTTACACCACTCCAGATCCAGGATGGATTTGATCATCACATCAAAACATCAAAATGGTTTCCAACTGTTGCAGATGTACGTGGTGGATTAGGTCAAAGAAAAGTAGCTGATGACTGGGACAAAGCAATGGGTATCACATGGGACCCGATGTATGAACTTGTTGAAGGTGAAAAGAAGATCAAACCAATGACAAACGAACAGAAAGTTCGTCTGAATAAGCTCATGGAAGATGCTAAACAATCATTGAAAAAGACTCATGGAAGAGGAAATAAAACTGGACCTACCATGGCCGGTTAGCGCCAATCAATATTGGATGCCGGTTGGTAAACGATTAATCAAAACCAAACAGGCAAGGGATTACATAACCAAGGTTACCCTGGACTGGATGTCTGCAAGGGCCGGCCTAGGCTTGAAACCCTTTCAGAATGGAACTGAATTGGCTATGGCCATCAGTGCCCATTATCCGAAAAAGAAGGGTCCTGACATGGACCTGGATAATCTTACTAAAGTATTGATTGATGCACTTGAAGTAGCAGGTGTCTATGAGAATGACAACTGTTTGAGGCACGTACAGATCACAAGGGAATGTGGAGTTCCTGAAGGATTGGTCAGGGTTTATTTGAGACCAGTGAAAGCCGGTCTTCACCTGGATAAAACATCACTGAAAGTATTGGGGGTCCATGAGTATTGTGAGTGATTCTTCAGAAGATCAATGGTCTGTTCTGTTCAAAGTACTGGGATACTCCATTGAAGGATTACGTAGGGAACTTCCATTCAAATGGAAGGTTGGTCTTTATGTGGATCTGATTTCATTTCTTCATGAATCTGCAATTCAGGAATCAATGCCTGGGCAGATCATAGGTCAGATGGATGAGATCAAAGGATGGCTGATGGCAGAATATGAAACACTGGATGGAGGTGGAATAAACTGATGCCCGGTAGACCTGTCAAAAGACAAAGGATAGCCCGTCAGAATCGGATCTTTGCAGATTCAGAATTCTGGGACAGATTGTTTGATGAATACTTAAGCAAAGGGAACATGAATAGGGCTGCTCAAACAGCAGCAAAGGATGCAAACATTGGATTTCATGCACTCATGAATGTTATCCGAACAGAACCTGATAAACGTAGACGATGGGATGATTGCAGACAGATGCTTGCAGAAAAACAGATTGATGACATCAATGAAACCATGGATGAACTTAAAACTGGTCAAGTTGATCCAAGTGCAGGAAGAACAATCATCAACACAAAACAGTGGCTTGCAGAAAAGTATGCACCTTCAGTGTATGGACAGAAAACCCAGATCGATATGAAGGTAACTGACACTGGTGCAGAACACCTGAAAGCACTTCAGGACATGATGAACAGAAAGGCGATTAATATAACACCAGATCCCAAACAATTGCCTGATGGAGAAACTATACCGGCTGGAACTGACATTCAATCAGATTGATGCACTTGATGATCTACTTGAAGTTCTGGATACGTTCAGCCCGGACGATTGTCATGGAATTGATTTGGAATCCCTCAATGAAATTCAAATTATGGTGCATTCTAAACAAAATAAAATCATGGAAGAACATGTGGGTGAAGAAGTGGGATCAGACATCAAAGGATTGTGATGAACGAAACAATACTCCAGGAAGCAGAACGACTAGTCAAAGGTGACCGGCAATGGGCTTATGATCATCCAATTGATAATTGCACCAGGATTGGTGAGATATGGGGGACCATACTAGGACAAGGTCCTATCAAACCTGAAGTGGTTGGATTGATGATGATTGGACTCAAAGTTGCCAGACAGATGCATCGACCAACAAAGGATAATCTAGTTGATATAGCCGGTTATGCAAGGGTCATTGACATCGTCCTGAATGAACCGAAACAACAGTATGATGCCAACCAGAAATGCAGTGACTGTCAGAATATTTTATGAACTCAAGACTGACATTCATCAAACACATTGGAATCAAAGTTTACACCAAACCCAATGGATACAAAAACAATAAAGTCTATAATCTGTATCAGTGTTCATGTGGAAACAAAAAGGTGTTGTTCAAAGGATCTGTTGAATCAAAAGCACAGAACAGCACATGGTCATGTGGATGCATCAAAAAAGAAACACTGAAGAAGATCAATGAAACTGGAAGGAATATTCATAGAACACATGCAGGGCATCCAGCACACAACAAAGGCAAGATTGGGGTTACAGTGGAAGGTGTTACGAAATATGTCAGTTATGACGATCTAGTGGACCTTTACACAAGCAAGGAATGAAAGACGATGAATGGGTGGATGCAATTGAATCTAAAAAGAATGGGTGTTGCGAACATAAAGAAACAAGGAATGTTTTTGAGAAAGGTATATGGATGGAATGGTGCAAGAAGTGTGGAAGCATTCTTCAAGAGGTTGGATATGATCCTGATGCAACATATCGGAATGAATCATTGAAGCAGCGTGAACAAAGGAAAGGTTATGACGGGAAGATGGACTTTGATTTGGGGTGATGTGGACAGTGTGAACATGTTTTGGAGAGGAAACAGATAATGGAACCTAAAAAGTATGTGGTCGGACACTTTGATAAAACACCTGTGAAGAGTGCAACCCAGGAAGCATGGGATAGATTTGCAGAATGGGAAGCGCAAATGAAGGAAAGTGATGAAGACTTTGAAGACATGGATATATTGGAAAGGGCTGATATGTATGTAAGGCAACTAGATGGGTAGATGTGGGTAAGGTCAGACATTTCTTCAGACCTTTCTAAACCGCACACATGTGCCCGAACTATATATGCGGTACATTGCGGTCAATTGTCACATGACACCCTAGCGACTACAGAACACGGTACAGGTTCACGGTATAAATTATGGTATCATCTGTAAACCGTTGGAAATACTACCGATGTGAATGAGTAGGGATCGGACACATCAGGCTGACATACGGATAGATGATCCGGGGGTCTTCCAAATATGGGCTGGAATGCGGTAAATCCCATATGCTGGCGTAGCTGGCAGACCCCCCCCCGGTATTAGGAAGTGGGGGGTGCCCATTGGCCCACCCCACACACACAAAAAATGAACAATGTCCAAAGCAAAATATGCCGAACACCTGCACCGGCACAATTCTGAATCACTTGGGTTCATCCCCCGTTCAAGGCTTGAAGAATACGAATCAGAAGGTCGGATTCTTTTATGCCATGAAAACGATGATCCATGTGGATTCCTGATCTATGGATCAAATTGGCCTTTGTTAAACATCTATCAGGCATGTATCGATTACGATGTCAGAAGGAAACATCATGGTGAAAGATTGGTAGCAGAAATTGAAGAACATGCACTAAGCAACCATTCCGGTGTTTATTTAAGGTGCCGGGAAAATTTAGAAGCAAATATTTTCTGGAAGGCATTAGGGTACACCATAGAAAAAGTGGATCAAGGTGGATTAAGAAGAAATAAGGACATCAATATCTGGGTCAAAAGGTTTAATGAACCCAAACAATTGAGTTTTTTTTAACACACACCCCATCATCAGAAAGGCAACATGGATGAATTTGAAAGAATCATGATCGGTAAAAAGATCAGTTTTGAAGTATCAACTGAAGAAGCAGACTGGCATAACCAGCACACCCGTAGGGTCAAAGCAAAAGTGAAGGAATCCCAGAATGGAATCCTCATGGCAGAAGACATGGACCACCCGGACTTCATTTATACACTCACCTATGACCCTAAGTTCGTCACCCTGGAAACCTGATGATACTGTCCTTTCAGACATCAAGGATCAGATCAGGAATAAAGGCTGTTCTTTAACCAAATGTAAGGATTCGGATGCATCAGAAAGACTCATCAACTGGCTCAAAAATTGTTTACCTCAAAACAAATATGGTGTCATCCAATTACGTGGATCTGAAGTCAACATCTATCGATGGTTTGTCACATCATCAGATTCAGTTGAGTCCACCTGAAATTCAGATTGGTGCATCAGTTGGAATACAAAGGCAGATCCGGGAAATCCAGAAGAATGGAAACCACATCCTTGAAAAATATATTTCAAAAAATAATGATCCTGGAAGGCATGGATTATGGGGAAATGCCATTGAAGGTGCATTAGGTGAAATTGCAGTTGCAAAGGCACTGAATCAGTATCACACCGGCATGGAAAGTCATTGGGCAACCGATGTCGGTGAAAATATTGAAGTACGCACCAGAAGGAAGGAAGACCATCAACTTTTCCTGAAACCAACTGACAAACCCGGATTTATTTATGTTCTGGTTGTAGGACAATTCGGTGTGTATGCCATCAAAGGATGGATCGAATCTGATGAAGTATTCAGTCATCCTGAATGGCTGCATGATTTCAATGGTAAGACATCAAAGTGTTATTGGGTTCCTGATTCAGAACTTCAGCCTATAACGAATTTAGTGCTATGAAGAAACTGATACTGTTTTTGGTGTTGATTGGGACAACAGTATTTGCAGATCCCTTTACAGGGTCGTATCCTACCATTCAGATCCGGGTTTTGTGGCAGCATTGTTTCAGGGCATTGGTGTTTGTGGACAAAATCACACCACCAGGAAAGCACATGATTTTATGTGATTGTGTTCTGGACTCCACTAGGACCCGGTTGGAGTGGACTGAATTCAGATCCTATGACAACCGCACCGAATTGTTTCAGAATCTTCTTTATGAATGCAGTGGGGTTCAGACCCCTATCATTGATCCAGTTTAGGTTCAAAATCCATGTATTTTTTGAACCATTTTGTGAACCTGATTTTTTTGCGTATTTTTTTGCGCAAATTCCAAAACCCTTGAAAACAGTAGGTCTATAACCATCTGACTTTCAGAAAATAGTAACCTTCATTGAATTTTGAACTTTTGAACTTCCTTAGGGAGGTTCAGGGGTTCAAAAGTTAATAATGGCAGAAAAGACATTTATTGACTTTATTGGTCGATATAGGCATCGACCTGTTGAATTTGTACGTGATGTACTAAAGCAGACCCCTGACCAGTGGCAAGCAACCTTGATGGAAGCAGCCTTGCCCAAAAATGATTTCAATCCGAAATCTGGTAGAAGGTTATGTGCAGCAAAATCAGGTCATGGTGTCGGAAAATCGACATGTGCAGCCTGGATTGCAATCCATAACATCATCTGTTTTTATCCTCAAAAGACAGTCATAACAGCACCTACCAGCAGCCAATTATTTGATGCACTCTTTGCAGAATTGAAGAGTCAAATGATAAGGCTGCCACCGGTTTTGAAGAATCTTTTTGAAACCTATTCAGACCGGATCACACTCAAATCAGACCCCAGTGGATCATTCATTAGTTGTCGTACCAGTCGAAAGGAAACCCCAGAAAGTCTTCAGGGCACCCATTCAGACAGGGTTCTTTTAATTATTGATGAAGCATCTTCAATTGACAATTCAGTGATAGATGCAGCCGGTGGCTCATTATCAGCAGATGATGCAACCTTGGTGTGTTTGGGAAATCCTACCCGTCCTGAAGGATTCTTTTTTGATGCATTTGGCCGATTATCAGATAAATGGTACACAATGACAGTTTCCTGTGAAGATTCATTGAGGGTCAGTAAAGATTACATCCAGGAAATGGAAGACCGGTATGGCAGGGATTCCAATACTTTTAGGATCAGGGTTCTTGGTGAATTTCCTGAAACTGCAGATGATACTTTGATTTCAAATGCATTGATTGAAAGTGCAGTCGACCGGGATGTGGAACCATCAGAAGGTCCCATCATATGGGGTTTGGACATTGCACGCTTTGGCCAAGACCGTTCAGCACTTTGCAAAAGACAGGGAAACACTGTCATGGAACCAATCAAATCATGGGCAAAGCTGGACACAATGCAGCTAATGGGTGCAGTTTCAAAGGAATATGACAAAGCATGTGAAGACTTGAAACAACCTAAAGCCATTTGTTGTGATGTAATTGGAATAGGTGCAGCAATCGTTGATAGAGGGCTTGAATTAGGGCTGCCGGTTCAGGGCATCAACACCGGTGAATCTGCATCACTCAGTGGGCTCTATAAGAATCTAAGGGCCGAATTGTGGCATGAAGCAAAGGATTGGTTTGAAAAGAAGCACTGTAAGATTCCAAGGGACAACAGACTGATGTTTGAGCTTTGCAGTCCACGTTATACGTATGACAGCACCGGAAGAATCAAACTGGAATCAAAGGATGAAATGAAAAAAAGACTGGGCCATAGGGGCAGCCCAGACTTTGCAGACAGTTTTGTGCTGACATTCAGCAATACAGTCGGGATTATTTCAGGGATGTCTCAACCATGGAATCAGGCCTTGAAACGTAATGTTCAGATTGTTTGATGCTTTCCTGGATCAGTTTGACTGCAGTTAGTCCATCAAACAGTTTCTGATCCTTCATCAGCTTTTCAAGGTACTCCAATTCAAACTGAATTGAACCTGAACCCATCATGTACCATGCCAGAAGAACCCATGCATATTCTGGTGTCCTTCTTTCCCCATCCTCCCATTTGATCCAGGTTCTATAAGGAACCCTGCATTTCCGGGCAATTTCAGCCCGGTTGAGTCCCAGATCAGTCCTGATTCTTTTCAGATCAGTCATTGGTTTCATGCTACTTCCATCAATTTCCTGTCCTTGACATATTTAGGATCTACTTCATAGGAATAGACCGATTTGCTGATGTTGGTCACTGACCAGGATTTGAAAAGCATGGAGTATTCCATATCCTTTGGATCAAAGAAATGTGGATGATCCAGGAACACTTTCCTGGAATCCTGATTGTTGTTGTAGTGGATCAACACCGGTGAACCTGTTGGTATCACTTTTGTTCTGGGGTCCATATTTGCCTTTCTGAATAATTAAATGGATCTGCCATCATCAGCATCAGGGGATCAATCCTGATGGACACCCCCGAAGGGGTGTTTCGGCTAATTAAAATGATGTATAATAAACTTCATCCAGAATATCTTCAGGAACTCCACCAACCCAACCAGCATCATAAATCCGATCCGCAATTTTCTGCATCTCAATCATATTTTGATGCTCTTGATTAGCTTCATACTGTTCGACTGTCTCATCCCAATTTCTTTCTCTAAACATATTTGCCTTTCCGTTTCAGGGTTTTGTTGACTGGATTTATAGATTATATTACCCAATGGGTAATGTCAACACTATTTATGAAGAAAGTACATTTTTTTTAATTTTTTTGACAGCACCGGTGTAACCCCTTGAATCTGCTACAATCTTTCGCATGTCAGCAGAAGAAATACCGGAAGAATCAGGTTATGAATCCGGGGTTCCAGCCGAATTCGATGGTGATGAACCCATGGATGAAACCGAAGTAGATGCCTATGTTGGGCACCTGCTTGATGATGCAATCGACTACGTTGATGAGTTATCCGAAGACAGGGTCACATCCACTGAATACTATTCAGGGGACCTTCCCAAACAGGATGAAGATGGTCGATCATCCGTTGTCAGCTACGATGTCAGGGACACCGTAAATTCAATAATGCCTGTTCTGATGCGGACCTTTTTTGGTTCAAAGCAGATCATGCAATTTACGCCAAGGGGACCTGAAGATGTGGCAATGGCAGAACAAGCCACTGACTATGTCAACCACATCATCCTTGAAGAAAACAATAATTCTTTCAGTCATTTCTTTGCTGCATTTAAGGATGCACTGATCAAAAGAACTGGTGTCCTGAAATACTGGTACGAAAAATCTGAAGATGTTTCAACATCGAAGTATACCGGGCTGGATGAAGCACAATTGCAACATCTGGCCGGTGCTGATGGTGTCGAAGGGGTGGACGCATTCCAACTAGAAGGGGACGGTGGGCAACCCCTTTATGATGCAACAATCAAAAGACGAACCAATTCTGGCCGAATCCGGGTTGAAGCACTGCCACCTGAAGAATTCATCATTGATCGTAGAGCAAAGAACATTGATGAAGCAGCAGTTGTAGGACACCGATCCTTCAAAACCCTTTCAGAACTCCAGGCACTTGGTCATGACATTGAAGAACTTGAAGAATATGCTGGAACTGATGATGAATTCGATGTCAACAATGAATGGGTCAGCAGACACACTGAAGCACACAATAGAGGTCCAACAAACGTAGAACCGGCATCCAGGAAGGTCCTGTATATCGAATGTTTCATGAATCTGGATGTGGATCAGGACGGCATTTCTGAACTACGTAGATTCATTTGTGTTGGAAACAAGCATCATGTAATTATCAACGAACCATGTGATTACAAACCATTTGTTCTGATGACACCAGATCCTGAACCACATGCTGCTGTTGGATCTTCAATCACAGACATCGTTGCAGACATACAAAGAATTAAGTCCTATATTTTGAGAAATGTCATGGAAAGTTTGTCCATGGCAGTCACACCCAGATTGCTGGCCATAGAGGGACAATGCTCCCTTGAAGATGTCATGAATACGGAACCAGGTGGAATTATAAGAGCCAGGAATCCTGCAGCAGTGACTCAACTTTCAATGCCATTTGTAGGACAGCAAGCACTTCCAATTTTGGGTCTGCTTGATGAAATCAAATCCAGTCGTACAGGCATCACCAAACAATCACAGGGAATGGATGCAGAAAGTCTGCAGTCATCAAGCCGGGCTGCCATCGAAGCAACATTTAAGGCAGCACAAGCACACATGGAATTGCTGGCCAGGATCTTTGCAGAAACTGCACTCAAGCCACTGTATAAGGGTGTTCTGGGACTGGTTTGCAGATATCAGGACAGGGCAAAAGTAATCCGATTACGCAACCAATGGGTTCCAATGGACCCCCGTCACTGGGATTCAAATATGGATGTGATGGTTGACATTCCATTGGGTGGTGGAACAGATGCAGAAAAATTGACAGTCCTTTCAACGATGCTTCAAAAGCAGGAACAACTGATCAAGGAAATGGGTCCAGAAGGTCCATTAGTCAATCTTAGACAGTATTATCAGACCCTTGGAAAGATGTTGAATTTAGGTGGATATAAGGATGTGAATCAGTTCTTTTCAGATCCGGCAAACTATAAACCTCCACCCCCTGAAGAACCCAAACCAAGTCCTGATGAACTGTTTGTTCAGGCCCAAATGGCAAAGGTTCAATCAGACATGATCAATGATCAGGCAAAGCTTGAACTGGACCGGGAAAAGATGCTTAGGGAGGAAGACATAAAACGTGATCAATTCGAAGCAGAATTACAGTTGAAGATTTCAGAACTGGAGTCGAAACACAACACCACAATTGATCAGGCCAACATCAAAGCCATGATGGAAAGGGACCGGGAAGTGAACCGTCAACAAACTGAAATGGCAAAGATGCAGATGCAACAACAGATGCAACCCCAAGGTCCACCTCAAATGCCACCTCAAACACCATCCCAAGGCCCACCTCAATGACCACGTATGACCGTAATCGATCTGTCTTAACACAAGGCAGTGCCCCAACCATCTGGGATGACATCACAGATTGGATGGGAGCAAACACCTGGAACACAACACTTCCACAGGATGCAGGTCCTGCAGTTCAACAGGGTTTGGTTGGTTTGGCAAAGGATATGACCCCAGTCGAAGGTCAACGAAGGTCAGCACTTAGGTCGGCACAGGAATGGGAGAATGCACAACAGCAATTCCAGGAAGGACAATACCCTGAAGCAGCAGCATCAACGATTTGGTCTGGACTGGAATCAGCAGATGCAGCACTTCCAGCATTAGGCGCATTAGGCACGTTAGCATCAGCACCCATTGATGTTGCAAGGCTTGCTAAGAATGCATTAAACAAAACTAGGACCACCCCAGCAGGTCTGCTGCCTATGCCTGAAACATTCGGTATGAAACAACCACCGGGTGTTTTATTAGACAGACCACCTGAAGTAACCGGATCTTTTAAGTATGGGTCTGATGTGCCACTCACGTTTCAAGGTAAAGAACCTAGTAATTGGACCGGTGAAGATTTCCATAACTTTGGCAAAACTTTTGGTGTTGATGACTTTGGACCCAAGAACCAAAAGGATTGGTTGAATTCTATAGTCGAATATAAAATGAGGGATGGATCAACTCTAAAAATACCCGGTGGAATTGATGGAAAGTTCACATACTACGATATGCATTTCATTAATTCACAGGGCATTGATATTGGTCCTGAATGGTTCACACCCGGTAACAAGTCGATGTTTAAAAAACCAACAGACTACTGGAAGATTCATGACAAAATGATGAGATCGGTCCAACCATCCCAAAAGCAGATGACTGACCAACAGATCTTCACTCAATTTATGTTTGGACTAACATCACCACAGAATAAATTGACTCCAAACCTGATGGCAGTGGGCAAGGTTAGGGCAACATCCATGAAAGATATTAAGGATTTTGGTGAGATGGTTCCATGGAAGTATGATGATTTTAATGCGGACAGGGTTTTCAATGATGCCGGTTTTACAGGAACCCCATATCAAGCACCCAATCCAAATAAAGGAATTCCAGGAAGAGAATCAACAATCAGGGGTCCTGATGGTGAACTAGTGACATCAGCAGACGGCACCCCTATAAAAAAGAACAAAGAAGAAGCTATAAGAGCATATTACAGTAAAAAGGCTGGATCAAAATTAGGAATTGGTAAAGGCCAACTTGGATTTGTTGGGACACAAGACTATTCAAGGATTGCTGAATTCGCACAGATGTTCAAAGACAAACCTAAATGGTTCAGGAAAAGCTCTAAAGAAACATGGGTTGAATATTCTGAAAGAATATCGACTCAAATTGATGGTCTGAGCTTTAAAACATCATCCTTTTCGGGTGTGTGGCAGGACACAATGGGTGCCCAAGTTGCACCAGTTGACAGACATATTGTGGTTTTATGGTTACGTAATTCAAACAGTAGTGGTGCAAATGCATCAAAGAAATTCCTAGTAGATAAATGGAACCGGGATATTGCATCTGGCAACCCACCAATACAAACAGCACAACCAGTTAGAGATTTTGTTGATCTCCAAAGTCAACCAGGATCATATAGTTACATCGGGAATGTCGGCCTGAATCAAGCTAAAAAACAAGCACCCGGTTCTAAGACTAAGAAAAGGATGATCTACAGACGGGCAAACGGGAAGATTAACCCAGATATTCCAAATTATTTAAAGAAAGTCAAATGGATTAAAGAACCGAAGTATGTAGAGTCAATGCCAGACAACTATAAAGAAGCACTGGATACTGTTGCATCTATAGCCGGTAAGGGTAGGGGTATGTATAACCAACAGTGGGGTGCATGGGACCCTATGAGACACCGGCTTTCACCCCATGAAGCAATGTTTCCAGGTTTACAGTATTTACCAAGGATGAATCTAGATCAGTTCATGAGTGTAAGAGAAGTATATAAGAAACATGGGTTTTTGGGACCAGGACGAACATTAGCGAAAAAAGGTGAACCACAAAAGAGATTACCAAAAGGTGTTGAGGTTGATCCCAAATTTGGGCCAACCAGACAGGTTCCAGGTGGACCATCTCAATTAGCATATTGGGGTTTAATCCCACCGGCCATTGCTGCACCATTACTTTACGATGAAAGAAACCAATGACAGAACCAACAGCCCAAGAAGCAATCAAAAAAGCAGAACATGCCAAAGCAATCCTAGCAGATCCGCTTGTCAGTGAAACTTTTGAAACACTTGAAAAGAATTATTTCGAAGCATGGAGAGACACAAACCCAGAAGATGTCGATGCCCGTGAATCGATGTGGCAACTACTTTGGGCATCAGCAGAGTTTCGAAGACATTTATCAGTTATATTGCAACGTGGCCAATTTCACCGCAACCATTTGGATAAAGTGAAAAAACGCCAAAAATCTTAAACCTTCATTTTAGAAAGGAGCAACCATGTCTGATGGACTCCAACAAGTCGAAGGTCGTTTTCAGGAAATGTTGTCCGGTGAACCCGACACTCAACAAGAACTGGAAAGTGATGCCGGTGAAGATCTTCAACAGGATACAGAACCGGAAATAGAAGAGGAAATTTCAGAGGAAACCCAAGAAGCAGAACAGGAACCTGAAGTACCTTACTATCAAGTTCAAATTGATGGTGAGCAGCATGAGGTCACCCTTGATGAAGCTCTCAAAGGATACCAAAGACAATCCCACTTCACACGCTCAACTCAAAAATTAGCCGAAGACCGCAAAGCATTTGAAGCAGAGCAACAGGCATTGAGACAGGAACGGGAACATTATTCCCAAAACCTGAATCAGATTTTGAGTCAGCAACAGAATGAGCCAGAACCAGATTGGAATCAACTCTATGAGAATGATCCACTGGAATGGATGAAGCAGAAGGAAAATTTCCGGGACAGGAAAGACCAACTGCAGAATCTTCAACTGGAGCAACAACAATTACAGTACCGACAACAGCAGGAATATGCCCAAAATCAACAGGCACATCTTCAGCAACAGTCTGCTGCATTAGTTGATGCAATTCCAGAATGGAGAGATCCACAAGTAGCTCAACAAGAAAAAGCCGGTATACGGGAATATGCTAAGAGTTTGGGATGGCATGATTCAGAAGTCCAAAACATCAGTGATGCAAGGGCAGTAATTGCACTAAGACATGGCTGGAAAGCCCATCAAGCAATGACGAAAGGCCAATCCAAAATCCGTCAGGTTCCAGAAGGGATCAGACCTGTTGCACCAGGATCTGCACAACAGCAGCCAAGGCAACATACCCAATTAGCAAAATCCAGAATGAAACTGGCTAAATCTGGGTCCATGAAGGATGCAGAATCACTTTTCAAAAACATGTTTAAATAGGAGGTCATAATGACCAAAGTAACCAATGCCTTTGATACGTTTACTGCTATCGGGCAACGTGAGGATTTATCAAATGATATATTTTTGATCAGTCCAGAAGAAACCCCATTTGTTTCAAGTATAGGAAAACGTAGTGTTTCCAATACAAAATTCGAATGGAGTATTGAAACCCTTCCTTCAGTGGTCACCACTGCACAATTAGAGGGAGATGCTATAAGTGCATCAGCATCGAACAACACCACACGGATTTCAAGTATTACTCAGATCCTGTATAGGGCGTTTGCTGTCACAAACACGCAAGCTGCAATGAACCGGGCCGGTGTCAGTGATGCCATGGCTCATCAGGCAGCAATTGCATCCAGGGCACTGAAGAGGGATGTCGAAACCCTTGTTCTTCTGAATCAGGCTTCGAATGAATCTTCTGCAGATGCAACAACTGCAAGAACAACTGCAGGAATGGGTGCATGGATCAGCACCAATGTCGACAAAGCATCTGATGGAACGAATCCAACAACTGCAGTAGGAACCGATGCACGTAATGATGGAACTGCAAGGGCACTTACAGAAACACTTCTGAAGGCAGCACTGAAGTTATGCTATGACAATTCTGGGGACCAACCCAGCATGATCATGGTCGATGCAGCCGGTAAACAGCTTGTTTCAGCATTTTCAGGTAGAGCATCATCAACCCAAGTTGTTGCACTTCCTCAAAGCAAAGCTGATGAAGTTCATGCAACCGTCAGTGTCTACTTTGGCGATTTCGGGACCTATAAGGTTCACACAAATCGTTTCCAAAGGGCCAAAGACACTTGGATCATCAACCCTGAATATGCCAAGTTAGCTCAACTTCGACCCTTTGAAATGACAACAAAAGGGGTGACAGGTGATGCTTCTGAAGCATTTTTGGTTTGGGAAGGTGGACTCCAGGTCGACAACGAAGCAGCCCATGGTTTGGTTGCTGATTGTGGTGGATGATCTAATCCAGTAAACCCTTAAAAATGTCCGGGCTTGATTCCATGAAAGTGGGATGAAGTCTGGGCATTCCCTTTGAAATGCTACGCACAACAATCATGGATTCCCATGCCGGTTTGACTACTACAGTCAACACCGAAGATGGGGATGGCACCTATCACATCCATAAAAAGCAGAATGTTCAACCAATCCTGGATCATGTGAAGGATATACGGGACATCCCAATTGATCGTTCAGCACCCCAAAGACATGTTGCAGAAATTCCATTGGTATTGGCTGCAAAGCTGATGAGGGATGGAACAATGAACAACAAGAAAAAGTTGGCAAAGTGGTTGGACCAACCTGAAAATAAACCTTTCCGGGTTTGGGAAGGAAGGTTGACTTAAATGTCAATCACAACACAACCAGAATTACTGACTGCAACATCAAATTGGCTTAATCGATCTGACCTTTCAGGAAGGATTGAAGAATTCATTGCCATTGCAGAAGCAGGATTCAATAGACGGTTGAGGACACGGGATCAGATGACCCGTTCCACAACAACTGCAACAACACAATACGTAGCATTGCCATCAGATTTCCTTCAGGCAAGAAACGTAAATATCACAAGCACAACACCTCCTAAAAGACTGGTTTATCTGACACCAGACAGGGCAGATGATTACCGGGAACAATTCGATAACACAACTGGAGTCCCAGAATATTACACCATTGCCGGTGATGCAATGGAACTTCTGAAGACACCAGATGCATCCTATACATTACAGATCCAATACTTTGCAAAGGTTCCTGCATTGACATCAAGTGCAACCACAAATTGGTTATTGACATCACATCCTGATGCATACCTTTATTCGACCCTGATGGCAGCAGAACCATTCCTGATGAATGATGCAAGACTACAGACATGGGCATCATTATCTGAAAAAGCACTTCAAGAAATAGTAGATGCAGATGATGCATCCAGATATGCCGGTGGAACATTGACAGCAAGGTCCATCACAACATATTCATGAGTTGGACAGAACAAACCAATGCATCAGCAACCTGGAGTGATCAGACTAATTCAAGTCAATCCTGGTCCGGGCAATCTACTACATCAGCAACTTGGACACTGCACCCAGTAACAGGGAACACTTTATATGGTGCCGGTATTTATGGTGATGATGTTTATGCTGCAACAACATGGACCGGCCAAACTAATTCGACACAAACTTGGACAGAGCAATAGATGGCAAATACATACACAACTAACTATTCACTGACCAAAAGTGAAGTAGGTGGTGACAACCAAAATTGGGGGACAAACCTTCATACAAGCCTAAATGAAATTGATGGTCAATTAGTCAATAAATTGGACAAAGATGTAGTCAAAGGTTTCACAAGTACTGCAATCATCTTCACAAATACTGGATCTGCAACCGGCACAATCAGTGCAGCATCAGGTGATCTTTTCCAGGATTTTGAAATCAATGACAAAGTCAGAGTGACCGGTGCAACATCAGCAACAAATGGATCTGATGCAAGTCCAAGCATTCATACTGTCACATCAAAAGGATCATCAAATTCGATCACTGTAAGCACTGGGCTTGTAACAGCATCAGCCGGTGATTCAGTTGACATTGCACTGGTTTTTGAACCCAGTTATTCGGACATTGGTGCCGGTGAAATTGATGGCACACCCATTGGTGCAAATTCAGCATCAACAGGTGCATTCACAACTATTTCAGCATCAAGTAACGGTACTGTTTCCGGTAATTTAAGTGTTGAAGGAAATTCAAGTGTTGAAGGAAATACCACTCTAGGGAATGCAAGCACTGACACTGTCACATCAAACGCAAAACATGGTGCAACTACTTTTACGGGACAGATAACATCTGAAGTTACGGACGGTACTGCCCCCATGGTTGTGACTAGCACCACTTCAGTTGCAAACCTGAAAGCATCAAAAGCTGATGCATGGTCAACTGGTAGATCAATAACATTATCAGGTGATTGTACTGGAACCGTTACGGGTGTAACTGGTTCTGGGGATATTGCCATAACAACAGTAGTAGGAGGTTTAGTGAAATTCAAGGCAGGCATAGATGATACATCACTCCCGACACCGTCACCATCAGCACCAGGGGCAGGGAAAACCTATGTGGCGTATGGTGCGTGGTCAGGATATTTCGGAACGGCAAGACGGCAGGGTAATGCTTTCGCATATATGTCAAACACTTCAGAAACTTGGACTGAGGTGACACCTCCTGGGGGCACCTCCATAGAAATAAATTGGTCGCACTACGTTTTGATGGACAACGCCTAATGGCAACAACTGACAATTTGAGTCTGACCCTTCCAGATCCTGGTGAAGAGTCTTCACGGGGCACTTGGGGTGCAACACTAAACACTGCAATTACTGCAATCGACACTGCACTTGCAGATGCATCCACTTCTGTCACCGGAAGGATGACAGCAGCCGATAAAACAAAACTGGATGCAGTCGAAGCAAGCGCAACAGCAGATCAAACCGGTGCCCAGATTAAAACTGCATATGAAGCAGAATCTGATACGAATGCATTTACGGATGCACTGCTTTCAAAATTAAGTGGTGTTGAAGCATCTGCTGATGTTACTGATGCTACAAATGTTACTGCAGCAGGTGCATTAATGGATAGCGAATGTGCCGGTTTGGCAGCATTGAAATTAACTACAGGTACTTTTTTAACTGCTGATCAAACTAAACTGGACGGAATTGAAGCAAGTGCTGATGTAACCGATGCAACGAATGTAGATGCAGCAGGTGCATTGATGCATACAGATGTACCAGATTCTGACACTGGATTTTTGAAACGAACAGGATCTGAAACATATGATGTCGATACGGGAACCTATCTGACCGCAAACCAAAGCATCAGCCTTTCAGGTGATGTCACTGGATCAGGAACGACATCAATCAGTGCAACACTAGCATCTTCTGGAGTCAGTGCAGCATCTTATGGTTCTGCATCTGCAGTTCCAGTTTTAGCAATCGATGCTAAAGGAAGAATCACATCTGCATCCACTGCATCGATCAGTGCCGGTGTTTCAGAAGGTGATGTTATAGCACTTGCAATAGCTTTGGCTTGATATGGCGAACGTCTTCAAAGTAATCACAAAAGCAGGTGTCAGTGTAGACAGTGGTAGTCCCGATACTTTGCTTGATGTTGATGTTGATAAAACAGAAGTAATTCTTAGCCTTCTTTTGGCAAACAAACATTCGGATAGTATTCAGGCTACTGTAATTTTAAGTTCTAATACTGCACAATCAGGTGCAGGTGCTACTAATGCTGATGTTTATATTGTGAAGGATGTAGTGATAGATAAACGTAATTCTTTAGAAATAATGAGTGGACAGAAATACATTTTAAACACAACAGACCTATTAAAAGTTTATGCAGATAATGCAAATCTGGATATAGTCTTATCATATATGGAACAGGACGTATAAATGCCTTTCATTGGAGATCAAGCAACTGCAAATAGTAAAATAAAAAAGCACGTTTTTACTGCAACTGGTTCCCAAGTTGACTTCACAGTTGCGTCAAATGCTAGTGATGAACTGCAGGTGTTTTTAAACGGTGTCTTACTTAAATTTACAGACGATTACACGTACACAACTTCCACTGTCACTCTAGGAAGTGGTGCCACAGTATCTGACATAGTTGAGGTACACGTTTATCAGAGTTTTGCACTTGTAGATGCAGTTAAAGCAAGTGGTGATACTATGACAGGTGAACTTGAAGTTCCGACTGTCAAACTAAGCTCTAATATTATCAAGGCATCAGACGGTGGTTCTACGATCACTTTAGACACTTCTGATAATGTTAGTATTGCAGGGGATTTAACAGTAACAGGTGGTGATATTAAGAGCAGTGGTGGTACTACTGCAATTTCTGTTTCAGGTGCGAATACGACACTAGCAGGGACAGCAAATAATATTGGAACTGTTACTTCAGGCATTATAATGACTAGTACCAATCCAAGATTAACTATCACAAGACAAACTTGGGCAGGTGATACCACTGGAACAACAGAAACAGCCGTTGCAGATTATTATAATTGGCAAAATACTAAAGCAAGTTCAACTGTATTTATAGAAATGACATTCCCTGTACAAACATCTGTAAGTGGAGGTGTATCATCACTAAGATATGGAAAATGGAGAATGTATTATAGTACGTCAAGTGTTTCTGATGGGGCAACTTCTAGTTTTGGTACAGCGTTGGGTAAAGGTTGGACTGGAAGAACTACTGCTACTTCCACTTCAAATGCTAATGCTGGTTATGGAATATTAACTTTGACTGGAACATTTACTACTTCAGAGTCAGTAAGCACTGACTATTATTTTGGTATTACCTCTGGTGCTGATGGTACTTACACAAGATGTGAAACTTGGGGTGGTGGTATAGATGGGACATTAATTAAAATTTTGGAGTATTAAATATGAGGGACCCATCAAAAATTGATAGGCATACAGCAATACATTCACTTGTTGGTGGGAATCTAAAAACCAGTGGTGAAAATCAAGAAAAAGTATTTTACTTGGATGGCCAAACTCCCCCTTCTAAAGAAGAAATAGATGCTGAAGTAATTCGACTCCAAGCAGAATACGATGCCAAACAATATCAACGTGACCGACAATACCCTCCTATCGGTGATCAATTAGATGCCCTATATCACGCAGGAGTTTTCCCGAAAGAGATGTCAGATAAGCTAAAAGCAGTGAAAGATGCACACCCAAAACCTGAGTAATAACAACTACGCTTAAAGCGTACTTTTTGAGCAGAACAGATGAAATGAATCCAGCCGATGAACAATATTTCTATCCAACAACACATATGCCTGACACTGACCTGATAATACTTTTGATTGAGCGTGTTGGAACACCGGCAATTACTTTAGCAGCAGCCGGTTACCTGATCATGTGGCTATTAAAAAATGCCAGTCTTGAACGTGAAAAGTGGCAGAACCGGGATGAACAAAATGATGAACGAATTCTGAAAATGGTAGAATCCAGCAGTGATGCATTGTTGCATGTAAAGATTGCTTTGGAACAGAACACACAAGCAATGAAAGAATTCATTCGATACAGGGGAACATAATGATGATAGTACCTTTATTAGCCGGTGCAGCAAAAACAATGGTGATATCCATGCTGTCAGAAAGAGTAGTGTTAAGGGTTTTGCTTATGCTTGCAGAATGGGCATCAGCAAAGTCAACAACATCCATTGATGACAAAATAGTAACTGAAATCAGATCGAAACTTGAAGCAGATGGGAAAATATAATGCTTTCAAAAAACTTTTCAGAATCCGAAATGTCATGCCGTTGCGGATGTGGCAGATACGACATGGATGAAGATTTCATGAGTGTGATTCAGAACATCAGGGATGACATCGGCAAGCCATTACATGTGACTTCAGCATTCAGATGCAGTGCCCACAACCAAGCAGTTTCCACTTCAGGACCTAATGGCCCACATACGACCGGCATGGCAGCAGATTTTTCAGTGTCAGGAAAGGATGCACATGATTTCATTTCTTTAGCATTGGATCATGGTGCAGCAGGTGTTGGGCTAATGCAGAAAGGACCACATGAATCCAGATACATCCATATTGACATCCTGGAATCCAATCCTGAACAAAGACCCCGGCCATGGGTCTGGACCTACTGAACCATGGGCAAAATAGTCCCTTTTGAAATACCACCGGGTGTTCATCGAAATGGAACCCAATATCAGGTAAAAGGCAGATGGTTCGATTGCAACTTGGTCAGATGGAAGGATGGTAGACTCAAACCAATTGGTGGATGGACTAGAGCAACAACATCAGGTCTGACCGGTATCAGCCGGGCGATGTTGGCATGGAGGGATAATGATGGTGACAAATGGTTAGCAATTGGAACTTCATCAAAACTTTACATCTTCACAAGTCTTTCTGGATCTGCTGCTGACATAACACCATCATCTTTCGTCACAGGAAATGATACTGCAGAACCAGGAACAGGTTTTGGTGCTGGTGTTTTCAATGGAACTGAAATTGTTAAAACCCTGACACAAACCGACATCAGTGCAACCCAGTCTAGTGACAAATTCACAACTGCAGGATCAGTTGATTTCACTGATTATTTTGAAGTAGGTGATGAAATACAGGCATCAGGATTTTCTGGTGCAGCAAACAACAAAACCTATGATGATTCACACCGGGTCACTGCAGTTTCATCAACAGAACTGACACTGGGACTTGAAAATGGATCTGCTGCATATGGTGGATCTACACTAGCAGATGAATCAGCCGGTGCATCAATCACACTAAGCAGGGCACGTAGATTCGGGAATGAATCCACATCAACAACATCACTTGTAATTGAAGCATCAAACTGGGTGTTTGACACATTCGGACAGATCCTTGTTTCATTATCAACATCAGACGGAAAGATCTATTCATGGGACCCATCAGTAACAGATCCAACAGGAACAACTGCTGCAGTTGTGACCAATGCACCAACATCAAATTCTGCAATTCTGGTTTCCAAGGAACGGCATTTGTTTGCATTAGGTGCAGGTGGTGATCCAAGAAAAGTACAGTGGTCCGATTCTGAATCATTAACAACATGGACACCAACAGCAACGAACCAGGCCGGATCATTCACACTTGAAACCCAAGGTGAAATTCTGAATGCAAAGTCAGTAGGGTCCAGGATCATTGTTTGGACTTCAACTGATGTCCATGCCATTGACCATGTCGGTGTCCCATTTGTATATGGACGGCAAAAACTAGCAGATGCATGTGGTGCAATATCGAACAAAGCAATGGCATCAGTTGGTGACAAAGCATTCTGGATGTCCAAAGGTGGTTTCTTTGTATATCAAGGATCAGTCCAGCCCTTACCATCCACTGTTTCAGATTATGTTTTCAGTGACATCAATCATGTACAGGATTCAAAAATATATGCATCAGTAAACAGTGCTTTTTTTGAAGTTACATGGTGGTACACAAGTGCAGATGCATCTGAAATAGATCGGTATGTGACCTACAATTACCAGGAAGGTTGGTGGAGTATAGGAAAACTAACCAGAACTGCATGGCAGGATGCCGGTGTTTATTCTGATCCAGTTGCACTTGCAGATGATAACATCCTTTATAGTCATGAACAAAGTGCATCTTCATCAGGCAGAACAACAGATAGCATTGCAACATCACTTTCAGAATTAAGTGACTTTGACCGAAACTTAGTAACAGGTGGATCAACATCAGATCCAGGACTTTGTTTTGCAGAAACCGGTGCAATGGAAATTGGAGATGGTCAGAACATAACGAACATAACACAAATGATCACAGACCAAACAAGTGGTGATTCAGGATTGAGATTCAAATTTAAAACCAGACCAAACCCCAACAGTTCTGAAACTGAATCCAGTTCACTTGAAGTAGCATCAGACGGGTATACTGATTGCAGGGTGCAGGGTCGGCAATTTGTTTGGCGATTAGAATCAGGATTCGACCAGGATTGGGAAGTCGGAACCATACGTGCTTTGATTGTGTCAGGGGGTGCCCGTTGAATCTACCACCGGTACCTGAACAATATCAGGTTGGGACCCAAACTGAACTACATAATCAGATCAGATCAGCAGACACCCAAAACCTGAAACTGGATCAGGACAATTTTTTAGATTCAGGATCAATATCACTCCAGTCACCTGATGGCACATGGTTTATTTTGTCAGTCGATAATTCAGGGAATCTTTCAGCAACAGAATTGACCGGGACTCAAATTGATTCATTCGGAAGACCCGTCATAGCATCATCTAACCCATACTCATAATATGTTTACAGATTCAATACCGATGGCTAATGCAGCCGAAGCAATGAGATCCCAAGGAAGGTACGGGGATTCCGAACTAATGCATGTAACCCCTTTGGAAAGGGCAGAACTGGAAGCACGTAGAGGTGGATTCCAATCAATTAATCCAGTCACTGGACTTCCTGAAGCATGGGTTGGAATGGCAGCATCTGTTGCTGCACCAATCGTTTTAAATCAGTTGAGCAAATCCCCACTAGGGAAACAGTTGGGAATGGGACCCGAAGAACAAAATATGGGTTCGACATCATCAACTCAAATGGACCCCACTTCTCAAGCCATTAAGGACTACGGTTTTAATAAGATGAAGGGTCACATCGATCAAGGTTACCAGACCTATGATCCTGGTGCATCACCATCGGCTGCATCAAAACAGATGTATGGCGATTTCAACAAGGATCAAACTGGTGCAATGAAAGGAATCCGGGATATGACAACAACCTATGCAGGGAAGGATGGAAGATTGGACACTGCATATGGTGTTGCAGAAGATGTCGGAACTTATGACCCAGGAACAGTTAAGGGTGGATCATTTCTTCAGGGTCCAGGAATTAACCAGTACATGAATCCGTACACACAAAATGTCATTGATGCAGGAAAGCAGGACTTGGATGATGCACTCAAAATGGGCCGACAAACAGTGGGTCAGGCAGCAATGGGTGCAGGTGCATTTGGAGGTGATCGACATGGAATTGCAGAAGGAAGCATGGCAAACCAAGCAATCCAGGATTATATGCAACGTAGTGATGCATTAAGACACAAAGGATTTGAAGCAGCAGCAGCAAGGAAAGGCCAAGACATCAACCGGAAATTCCTGGCATCAGGACAGAATGTTGGTTATGGACTTGAAGGTGCAAGAACCAATTTGAGTGCAGTACCCCAAATGTCTGACATGTCAGGATACACTGATGCATATGGTGCATTAGAGGGTGTGGGTGACAAATCTTATGGATTAAACCAGCAAAGAAGGTTGTACGACAAGGGCCAATTCGATGCAGAACAAAACTTCATCCCAGATATGGTCGGTAAACTAGGTTCTTTTTCTGGTGGAACAGGTTCAGGATCAACAACGGCATCAAATACACCCATGTATACAAACCCAATGAAGGAAAATCTAGGACTTGGGTTGGCCGGGCTGGGTGCCTATGGGATGTATCAAGGAATGACCAGCTAAAGGAACAACATGTATCAAGGACTTCTAGACTACTTCATGCCCCCAGAAGGCACCTCCATTGATCCAGCCCACGTTAACCTGCAGGGAGGATATAGCATTCCTGCACCTCCAATAGATGGAGGGTATAGCATTCCTGCACCTCCTATTGGAGGGCACAGTATCCCAATATCAGAATATGGCAATATTCCAGGGGGTGCCCCAATACCAGAATTTGCTGATGATCCACAATTCATTGGTCAATCAATTCCATTTGAAGATGCACAACCATTTGCACCATCCGGTGGACGGGGTTTTATGCAACCCAACATGTATGACATGAACCAATATATGTCTTCAGGGGGTCCTGAAGGGATGCCAGAAATGCCTGGTGGACGGGGTTATATGTCAGAAGCTCCAGGTGCCCGTCACCAGTACAAGCAAATGCAATCAGAACCGGCCCAAAATAGAATGACGATGACAACATCACCCAGAACAAAATTTGATAAGGACGGATTTAATTCTGGCCTTCAATTAATGAACATGGGAATAGGACTACTGGACTAACATGGCACTTCTTGGATACCCCGAACACATGCT
>Ga0098047_10000074_pt1 | contig 38665 bp, 26 predicted proteins | sample 12_taG_FD_92585 | JGI IMG/M metagenome (GOLD analysis project Ga0098047, IMG submission 92585) | Marine viral communities from the Subarctic Pacific Ocean - 12_ETSP_OMZ_AT15267 metaG | ecosystem: Environmental > Aquatic > Marine > Oceanic | place: Subarctic Pacific Ocean | collected 2015-01-16 | reverse complement strand
TTACATGCACACCCTCGGATGGAAATCCTCTTGGGTGGGAGTATATCCCATGTCCGTTGTGTTTGATTATGAAACGTAATGTCGGAAGACCTTTGAAGTGTAAATGTGGAGAAGAGAATGAATAAATCAAGAAAATACATTCTGGCAGAAGGCGTGAATGCCCAAAAGGGTTTAGCAGAGTCTAACCGATTCAATCGTGGTGCAAGTAGGGAAATACAACTAGTAGGCCCCGAAAGTTGAAGGTAAATGTTAAATCCTTCCCGGTATTTTAAACTTTGAGGAGGATACTCGGGTTTGAAGAATAGCATGTTGCTATTCGCCCGAGTGTCTTCCTTTTTTTTAATAAAAAACATTGACATATGATATAAGATTGTTATAATGATGTAAATATTATAGGATATATTATATGATGTCTCCTCAAGACTTAAACTTGAGTCGGTGTGATGAGTTTCGGGAAGTTCTCCCTGCACCACGATTAAATCCCTATTTTGATTAAATATCAAATCAACAAGAGTGAGGTGCCTCCTAATGATTTGTTTAACATGAAAGCACCACTAATTAGGAGTTCATCATGAACAGGACAAAGAAGCAACGAGTTATGGAGTATTTGGCAAGTGGACGAACTCTTACTGCCCCTCAGGCAAGGAGTCGTTTTGGTGTCGGAAACTTCCGTGCAACTATCTCCCACATCAAGGAGCAAGTTGAGCGTTATGGAAATTGGGAAGTTTATCGAGAACCTACCGCGACAAGCACTAGCCGTTATGGTATGGATTTTCTTGGTGAAGGTAGCAATCAGTTTGCTATCGACGCTGGTATTGTCTGAGTGTTCGGTTTCTCTTTCCCTCGAATTCCTGCCAAGAAATTGGCAGGAATTCTTTTTCTTGAATAAATACTACATGCAAATAGGAGATTTAATATGTCAGAAAATTTAGTACCCTCAGAACAGGTAATTCGCGGACTAAAAGCGAAATTAATGTATTTTACTGAAGATTGTCTCTGTACACCCATCAGCAAATGTGCATGTGATGCGATGCTCAAAGATGTTCAAGCGGCTGATGATTGGATTGGTGATTTGCCCGGATCTGAAACAACCTGTGATTGAAAGGAATTACAATGGAAATTAAAATTGTTCGACTTAATTCTGGTGAAGAAGTATTGTGCGACTGGACCAGTCCTGAAACTTCTGGCCCGAACGAATGCCATGTTCTTAAGAAGCCTCTGCTCATCATTCCAACAGGAGATGGACAAATTGGTCTGATGTCTTGGATTCCATATTCAAACATGAAAGATGATGAGGTTCATATAAAAGAATCATTTGTCGCTTTCATTGTTGATCCTGCCAAGGAATTGAAAGCAGAATATGAAAAGGCAACAAGCAAGATCATTACACCCAGTGGTCTTTCTGTCCCGAATCTCAAGATTGTTGGGAGTTGACCCATGGCAAAGAAAGATGCCACTTATGATACTCATGTCAACAACATGATCAAAGTCGGTAGTCCTCGAAGACAGAAGAAAAAGAAGGGGAATAGACCTCCCCGGACTTCTAGTTCTGGGAATGGTAGACGAATTCGTTAGTGGAGCATACATATTTAATGGACAGCATTCCAGCAATTACAGAATTTCTGTAGAGAGGATAGAAAATGGATCATTGCATTGGTGATAAAATTGTAAATTCGTCAAATTTAAAAATGGCTAATATTATTGAAATTAATCTTCAAGAAGAGAAAATTAAAATCCAATATTCAGACGGGCTTAGTGAATGGGTTGCACCAAACAAAGTGACTAATTTACTTATTGATGAAGAAGACCACAAAGGTTATTTCATTCAAGATTAATAGGAATTAGTACTCCGAACTCTCGTTGATATGGCTTTATCGGGCGTTGTTTGTGTGCGAGTTGTCACACATCGGGTGGGCATGGTCGAGGAATCGAATTACACTTATAAAAACAGTGGTTACATCCCGCCGGTCCCGTTACTTTGCTGCAAACACCAGAATCTATATTACATTGCATCCAGTCGGGCACCGAATCACATCTAAAGAAGTAATTTGCCCCACCAGTAGGATCAATGTGGGGTTTATAATTATTGATTCCTATTTTTCTGCAAAGTTCACTAGCCTTTTTCATTCGTTTTTGTTCGGCTTTAGATGTTCTTTTCTTTCTTTCATCACAATAACAATTTTTAAATCTTTCACTATTCCAACCACCGGAAAATGCTGGTGTATTTGCCTGGGCACAACTTGTTATTTCTGCGTTGCCTGGTATTGCTCCTCCAGGAACTGGATCCTTTCTTCTGTTGTACATTACCCATAGTGTCCACCACATACAAGGATCAGTTGTATTTGGATCACCTTGCGTTAGATTTGTCATATCTGCTCCACCTGCCTCAGAATACAAAAGACACTCGCAGCATTTCATTTGCTCTTCTGTAGTGCCCCCAGTAGCGGGTGGACCTGTACATCCTGTGGATCCTGTGGATTGCATCATGCTTCTGGTAGTTGTGGAAGACAGGGGTTTATATTCTCCGTGGAATTGAGTAACGCCAGATTTCAAACCGTTTGGCATATAATAAACCTTTCCATGAATTATGTGTTGCATGGAACCACTATTGTTAGGACTGGAAGCGTCAGAAGATTCCTTAGATGAATATAGAGGATAAAAGCCGGATATATTAAAAGGCTCCCGTCGCACAACATTTCCGCCTGCTATATTTCCAGTAAACGATAATGTTTGAACCAATTTATCAATAGCGTTATTTGTATTTCTAATTTGATTGGATAATGGAGATGTTTCTGCCTGCTCTATTATGTTGGACTTCTTTTTACAATTTCCGTCTGCATACCATTCCCCTTGTATATTTCTGCAAACTTCTTCAATTGAATAAAAGCAATCATCTGGTAATAATGAACTAAAACACGAACCTTCCCCTGGCATTCTTGTGGATGTTAGTGTTTTCATTTTCTTTTTGTTTTTTAATTTAACATAAATGTTGATCAGAAAGTAACCATCTGTGGTTGTTATTTCTTCCGTTATTTGATCTGTTAAAATTAATTCTTCGGAGCCATCTACCGCAATTTTATATTCATGTATTTTATACTTCGAAGTATTTGAATTGGAACCTATGATTTCAATCTCATATATGTTCTTCTCTCGATGATTTACTCCCATATTTCTGAAAGATTTTTCACTCTGAAATCCTAAAATATTTTTAATAATTGAAATCTTCTTTGTAGAAGAACCAGAAGATATTTTTATTTGTGGAATTTCATCAAAAAAAGTTGGGCTGTAGCGGACAACACCATCTGATGTTGTTATTGTCGTTTTGGGCGTAGCAATAATAATATTATCATTTTCTAGTCCGTTAAAACTAAATGTTCCAGAGAAATTTGCATTTATAGAATCTGCTTCTTCACATTCCCAATATGCATCTGTTATGGTAAACTCATCTTGAATATTGATGTTAAAGATTTTCTTAATATTTTCTAAATCATCTTTATTTTTTGAATGACTATAATCTATTATAATTTTATTTCCGTTATCATACAAAGATATACTAGGAGTAGTTTGCAACTTGAATGTTTGAGCAGAATAATCATCTACTGAGTCTAAAAACTGCACACAGGATTTTAATAAAATATTGGATCCAACTAATTCATATTTCTCTTCTGTGAGAATTTTGTTTTTTGGCTTCCGTTTCCTGTAGTTTTTTCTACTATTGTTTTGCATACAGGCTTAAGACCCTATGTAACAAACTTTTTGAATAGTTGTGTCTTCTGATCTAATATAGATTTTATTTAGATTATTGCACTCTATAAAGATAGATTCTCCTGCTTCTAACAGATATCCTTGATTCGGATTTGATATCAATTTGTTACTACCGACCAATATATGAGAAGAGTTATTTGGATGTGCTTTTAGGTGAACACCACTTTTTAATTTTGTTGATGTTCCCATCACTGAGGCTGAGGAAGACGCATCAACCAATCCACTGTATATTACGCTTGGTTTTTCAAATTCCGTTATTTTAAGTCTAGCCTTACCGGAAATTAAATCATTTCTTATTCCAGATATATTAGACGATTCTGTGCTAATGTTGCTCAAGTTGCTAATCAAAGGCTTAGATGAACTTTCGAGTGAATTTATTATATCTGTATCATTTATACTAACTTCATTCGAAACGCTGGTATTAAGAGCAGATGTTGCCGTTACTTCAATTGCACCAGAATTTTCGCCCCTGATAATTACTGGATCATACCCAGCACCGGCGGTGAAGCCTTGAATCTTTAATGGCGATTCGCTGCCATTGGTGACACCGACAGTGCTAGAAATTGTAACATCTGCTGAAATTCCAGCACCAACGACGTTCACATTAATCGCATCACCCGAAGAACCCACCGTGGTTCCGCTACCAGTAAACAATTTCGAGTAAATATACTTATCTCCATCCCAACCATAGGCTTTGACTGAATCGGCCCCAGCAGAAAGATAACGTCCACCGCTAATTTCTACAGAACCTGTGACTTCCACACTATCCGTTAGGTTGTCTAATCGTCTACCACCTGTTATAGACACAGGGACGCCAATATCCACTCCGCTGTCACCCGCTGCCGTAGGACCAGTATATCCTTGAACCAGCATAGAACCAAGTATGGATACCCCGCCAGTAACATTAACTGGAAGTCCCCCACTTATTCCGTGAATGCTTCCCGTTATTCCTATGTGAGTGTCGCCACTAGTAGATCCTGCAACAGCAACATATTGAATCCCGGTTAGCCCAGAGGAGGCATTAACAACTGAAAATGTTCCAGAACTACCAATGTGACCACTTATTTCGGTTGCACCAGATGCTCCGTAAATTGAGATGGGCAAAGGTGTGGTTTCGGTTGCTCTATATGTGGTGAGGCTGTCCCCCCAAGCAATCTTAGAGATAGGAATGTGTGCATTTGTGAGGCCAACCCCAGAAGTCTGGAAATCGGTTGCCATATTTGCGGTATTACCGCTAATATCAATAATAATGTTTGGACCTGTATCGGGCATTCATTTTCTCCAATTTAATTCTTGAATTAATTAATAAATAGTATATTATGTATCTAATAATATGTATAAGTCATTGGAGATATTAATATGATATTCGATGATTCTTTCAAAAAAGAATTCTCTAAATTAGTAGTTCAACGAGTTTTGAATGATAAATTAGAATATATGGAAACCGTCATCGAATTAGCAGAAGAATTTGAAATAGATTTAAAAATGGCTGCTAAATGCCTGAGCAAGCCTATAATCGAAAAGATCAGTAAAGAAGCACAAGATGTTAACCTTATTGATAAAACATCAAAATTACCATTTTAATGTTGACATTCGTATTTAAAGATGTATAATTATTCATAATAGTTGCGGGTAGTTCCCGTACTTAGATGTGGGGAGTTCCCACAGAAACAAAAAGGAAAAAAACATGAGTTTTTCAGATTTCAAAAAGCGTTCGTTAAATAGCATTGATGAGTTGAGCAAGAAACTCGAAGAAACCAATTCAAAAGAATCGTTTAAAGATGAACGATTCTGGCGTCCGGAATTGGATAAAGTGGGTAACGGTTATGCAGTTATTCGATTCCTCCCCACAGGCGAGGGAGAAGATGTCCCGTGGGCAAAGTATTATTCTCACGGTTTCCAAGGAAAGGGTGGTTGGTTTATTGAAAATTGCCCAACGAGTCTTGGACAGAGTTGTCCTGTTTGTGAAGCAAATAGTGAGTTATGGAACAGCGGTGTAGAATCAGATAAAGATATTGCACGAAACCGAAAGAGACGATTACATTATGTGTCTAACATTTTTGTCGTAAGTGATCCAGCAAACCCAGAAAACGAAGGAAAGATTTTCCTTTTGAAATATGGTAAAAAGATCTTTGATAAAATTCAGGAAGCCATGCAACCTGAGTTTGAAGATGAAGATCCCATCAATCCGTTTGATTTTTGGCAAGGTGCAAATTTCAAGATGAAGGTGCGTAAAGTTGCTGGTTTTGTCAACTATGATAAAAGTGAATTTGCAGACCCTTCTGCTCTTCTTGATGGTGATGATGAAGCCCTTGAAGCACTTTGGAAGAAGCAATATCCATTGCTTCCCTTCGTCGAACCGGGTGCATATAAGTCACATAAGGAGTTAAAGACAAAGTTGGATAGGGTAGTGGGTGATGATATTCGTTCTATTGAACATAAAACCCAAACACTCGATTCATCTCCTCCTGATTCAAACGAAAGCAAAAATACCACCGAAGACAGCGATGGTGAAAATATGGATGCTCTTTCTTACTTTGAGAAGTTGGCAGGCGACTGATTGAACTATTAAATATTGATTGTCTATGAAATAAAAAGGGATCCTAGTGATCCCTTTTTATTATCCTATTTTACTTCTCCAAGATGGCAAAGAAGTTTTCATGAGTACGCTAAGAGTCAGAGAATTTATTCCCGCAGATGAACTTGATGCTCCACCCCCCGGCGAAGGTTGTGTTGGAATTGGCATACTCATACCCGGCGACAACTGGTTTTCGCTAGTTGGTACATTTTCGAACCCAGACATTGTGCCTTGCTGGGCCATTTTTAATGCTGTGTTTTGATGCACTAATTCTATTGTTTTCTTTAAAAATGTCTCATGCACCTTTTCAATTTTAATGTTGCTTTTTATTGTGCTATTGGTGTTTATCTCATCAAGTGGAATTATTGCTTCGGGTCCGCTTTCCCCAACAACAACTTTAGTTGGTTTCTGTACGATTCCACCATCTTCTAATCCTGGTAAAATTTCATATGATGAATTATTCTTGCTGAGAAACTTCACCATATTGATTTTTTTGTTTCTTTTATTGAATATACTTCTATTGTTGTTTTTTACATTGGCTGAATTTACATTGTAGTTGTGATCTTCGTTAAACGTGTTCTTGTTTGTGGTGTCTGTTGTGTATTTTTCTTCATTGAATATATTCTTGTTTGTGTTATCTGTTGCATCTGTTGTGTGTGTTGTGTTATCGACATCAGTAATACGAATATCTTTTAAATCGTTTTTTGTTTCAATGAAATTTATATCATTAGTTGTTGTGTGTGCATTTACATCATCTTTTCGATTATTATTTAAAACACTATTGAAGTTTATTTTATTTTCTGTTTCTATATTAATGGGAGCCTGTTTGTTGTTTTCGTGGATGAAAATACTCGGACTGTTGGTGTGATAATAGTTTTGTATCTTTTTATTTAACGTTGTGTTTTCATGTATTTGAGATTTGTTTGTTGTTTTATTATTAACTTTGTTCACAAAGAGTTTTAAAATTTTAGACAATTTATCGCTAAGATCAGAAATGTTTATTGCTGGTTCTTTTACTGATTTTTCATTCTTTGGTTTTTCTTCTGGTGGAATTTCCTTTTCCGCCTTTGGAATATCATAATTTCTTGAATCGTCCTTATGTATCTGTGGAGAATCAGATTTATTTTTTTCTTGTGGAATATCCAATGCGTCTAGTAGTAGATTTCTTTTGTTTGGTTTTTCTTTCATATTTTTCTCGTTTATTGTCTAATGTTCTTTTCTAGAATTTTCTTATTCTCGGTATCTATATGTTCCCTCAATAGTGCCACATAAATATCTCTTTCCCATGGTATCATTTGTTCTAATTCAGTTAAGTTATATTTGTGATGTTGCATCAACTGAAAATTTAAAGTAAAATAATCAAAAAGAGAGATGTGACTGAGGGCTATAGAAAAAAATCTCCGAGTCCACTAAACATTATCCTCCTTTCAACACCATCTGATGTTGTGTATTTCTCTTCGTGCTCAATTCTCGGTGATGTTTCTAGGAATTGCATTAATTTTGTAAATTGTTCATTTGTTAAATGATCTACAAATTCTTTAATTTCTTCGGGGGAAAAATCGTTTGTGCTAAAGGATTCTTTTTTGTTGGAAATAGATTCAATGCAAAATGCTATCGTGTCGTAAATATTTTCTTCTTCTGATTCGTTATTTAGAATCATACTAATAGTTGGATACTTCATTTTTACATATACATTTTCTGATATCTTTATATCAGCAGTATGATTTTTAGGAAATTTAACATTAATTGATGTTAAATTTATAGATGTACTAATGTGCTCTCCCGTTTCTGGACATGTAAATGTGGGAAAAACAACTTCTCCTACAGACTTTGCTCGTAATTGAATAAAAATATATTCAACGTCAAATAAAGGCATGTCCTGAACATTTTCTATTCCCTCTACGCACGATTCCACCACATCTCTTATGGCGGAATACATTTCATGTAAATTTCCACCATCTTGGGATATTAAAAGTATTTTCTCTTCCTTGACTAGAAATGGTCTGAAGTTAAACTTTTCTTTTGATGACGGAAGGGCCAATTCATATTTTGGTGTTTCTTTAATTAAAATAGATGACAAAGACATAGACAAAAATCTCCTTATTAATCGGTTAAATACTCTCGGAAAGCCATCAATACCATCACACTAGAATATATGTTCTGGAGATTTTGACCCATTTCTATGGGTAAAATGTTTATAGGATATGCTTCATATAGAGTTATTATGGTTGCAGTTTCATCATTAATTGTTTGAGGTATTAGTTTTACGATACTGTCGCTTATTGTTCCTTCGTATGGTGCTCTTGCAAACCATTTACCATCTTTAGGAAATACTAATTTATTCATCCAATCTTCAAAATATTTTCGAATTCCCCATTTTCCTTGTAAAGGAATTGTTAATACGGCTTCATATTCATACGTTCTGGCATGAGGAATTTTTCTAACAGGTCCCCAAATTTCATCTACACTGAATTCTAAATTTCTTCCTGGAAGAATAATACTTTCGGCATATAGATCCGTTCTTGGGGGCAAATCTAAATCCATGCCTGGATATATGTTAAGTTTATATCTTGATGCAAGTTGTAGATCTCTCAAAAAACGTTGCCGAAAATCTGATATGTTTGAACTCATGTGTGGTCCCCATTCCTATTATTTAGGGCAGAATGCTATCTTCTGTTAAAATAATAAATCGCCATCCTCTTTTTTTACAAAACTCCTTGGCAGATTCCCATTTTGCTTCATTTACTGAATATGTGAGACATTCTCGTAGGTAAGATCTGGTGATTCTTTTTTTGCGGTTTGGTGGTTTTGTTTGTTTTTTCGGTTTCACTTCAACTACAATTGTTTCTATTAAATTTTTGTTTCTTTTTTCCACAATAAAATCTGGAAAATATCTATGAATTTTATTATCTTTAGGTGAAAGATATGGAATTGTTATTTCCTCAGAACCCCATCTCATAATATTTACATTTTCGTCTAAATATCTACAAACTCTTCTTTCCCATAGAGAACGACAAATGATATTTGATGGGTTTCCTATGTATTTTGATTTGTTTGTTGGATTATATCTTGTTTTATATGCCATATAATAATATATATATTGGAGGTAACCTAAATATGGCCAATTTACAATATCCAAATTCATATACAGAAACTGAAGTGCCTCTTTGGGTCACTTTTAAGAATGTGCCATATACGGGGATAATGGCCGCAAGAGGTGTGGCCGAGGACGTGCTTGAGAATGTTGAAGGCTTTCCGAATCATCGAATAAGAATTAATATGCCAAAAGAATATGCGATATCTGATAGAAGTCAGTATTCTATGGGAAACAGTCCCCTGATGAGCACGACCGCGGCTTTAAAGAATGTTATAAATAGTAAACTTCCGGTTTGGGTGACTAAACTTATAATGGGTGGTGTTAAAGCCTCGGGGATTGTGATGCCTCAATCGCAAGATGCAATTTTTAAAGGTTCAGATATTAGAAAATTTCATTTTAATTTTGATATGGTCCCCAAAGATGTAAACGAAGCAAAAGAAATAACAAAAATATGTGATGCATTTAGGCAAAGTGTGTATCAAATGACCGCTGGTATGGCGGTCGTAGCCGGTGCGATGCACCCCATGTTGTGGATAATACAAGTTGAAAATGAGGGTGGTTCTGTGAATGAGGATTGGGATTTATCTTTTCAGCCCGCTGTGTTAGCAGAATGTCTAATTGACAGAGAACCCCATGGTCCCAGAGCAATGTCAGGCGAAGGTGGAGAAGGTTTTTACCCACATGCGACAAAACTAACATTGGTGTTTTATGAATTAGAACCTAATTATTTTGACGCCTCGAAGCCTGGCGGTGGGAAAGTAGTATCTCGTTCCGTTGCATTCGTTCCCACCATGATACAAGATTTACTAAAATGAGGATAAAGTAATATGTTTTTTGAAATGTTTCCCTCTATAAAGAATTATGATTTAAGCGGTCTAACCGGTGGGTTTTCTGTGGACCTTTGTGATGTTTTTAGAAGAATAAAATTTTCAAAAAAGACATTATCGAACCAAAAAATCTTTATTGAATATAATGTAAGGGACGGGAATGACCCAGAAGATATTGCACTAAAATTTTATGGTTCGCAAAAATGGTCTTGGTTGGTGTTGTTTTCCAACAACTATATGGATCCTATATCTGAATGGCCTAAGAACTCTAGTGAAATTCAAAGATTTTTAAAGAATTCAGGAAAAAGTTATTTCACTTATGATGATAAAAATTTTAAAAGTGGAGACATACTAGCACAAGGCAGCACATGTGATAATGGAACCGAAGGATGTCCAGATGGAATTACTTCTAGTATGTTAAATTACGCTATAGTAGATAAGTGGGATCCTGATTTGTATAAATTGTCTTCATCTAGGATTGTTGGTTCTTTGAAGGAAGATGATCATTTTGTAGCATTACGAAAAAACACTTCTGGAGAATATGATATAGTGACAGGTCATACTAATTGTTTTTCAGATAATAGATTGTCTAAAGTAGAAAAAACCCTCAATTATGATGTAAGTGCAAGTCGATTCTTTAATGGCGTTAACGAGATTAGTCCATTTGCAGATGTTACTAATTTTGAAAATTATGATTGGCCAACCAATGGATTGTGTAATGCCACAGACAGTGTTCTTTATAATTACATAAATAATGATGAATCTGCATATGAAGTTGTTACGGAACTTGAAGACATATACAGAAACAATGACATGAAAAGAAATATACAATTAATTCATCCCGCATTGAAGGAGATGATTTTCAAGGAAATAAAAATTTTAATTGGCAATTCTAATAGTTCGGGAAAAACAACTCTATTAGAATTAGTATAGGATAATATATTATGGCACAATCTGAAAAGTATTCTAAAACTGGTGACATTACTGTAAATTCAATAACTCTTAGAAAAATAAAAAAATGGAAGCCTTCAGATCCATTAATAATCGATGAAGTTCAAGATACTCTTGAACTATTTTCTATAGAAAATCATACAAACATAGCATCTCTAGTCAATATTGAAGAAAATATCTTCAATCCGTTTCTTAGTGGATTTATTATTATAGAAGAATCTGGAATTTTATACGACAAATTTAATTTTACTGGTGAAGAAACGTTAGAGATTTCATTTGAAACGCCACTAGATGTTCCGGAAGATCAAGAAGATAAAACTGAAATTGTGAATTTTATATTCTGTATATATTCATCAAAACTTACAGGTGATGTTATGGCGCAGAGAATATCAAGTGCGGTTCCAGGAATAAATACTGAAAATGCAATTTTACTTGACTTCATTTCTTGTGAATATAATTTACTTAGCAACACTGAAATTGAATTAACAGATGATGATTATATTGGAAAAATTGTATCCTCTGAAGATTCTGATACTGATGGTCTAGTTAATGTGATTTATGATAAATATTTCATGACGCCATATTATGCAGAACCTACCGAAAATTCGGTTTGGTTTAGACACAAAAACAAAACATATCCTTGGGGAAAATCAGAAGATAATGAATCAATTATTAGTGTGATGATGAATCTAAGTGAAAATTCTATACCCGCATCGAATACACACGCCCCAAACTATTTATTCTGGAGAGATCTCCAATCTTGGAATTTTGTTTCCATTGAATATCTCTTGGGATTGGATGTCGTTAAAAAATATTCACCATATTATGGTATGGAAGATAACGACGGAGGACACCCAACATCAGTATTATCGTCATTTGATGTGATTGATGACGTTGACATATTATCAATGTTCGAAGGTGGTGTTTTTAATTCATATTACGAATATATTAAACCAAATTATTCTAACCCATACCACGATTATATGGATGTTTCTGATGTAATTGAAAAAGAAAACATTGACTTTAATTATTTTGATTCTTTTGGGAATTGGAAAACTGTTGAATCATATCCTCTAGTTAGTGAAAAAAGTAAATTTATAGAAACCTACAACAGAAAAATAAAATTAAATGACAACATCTATGGATACTTCTCACCAGAATATAATAGTAAATTTTCATATCACGATAAGTATAGCAAAGATATTACTAGAGAAGGTAAAAAGCAATGGCAGTGTATATTCGACCAGACAGATTTAGACCATAAAATTCTCAAAACTATAAAAAAAGACATAAAAGGTCAACTAAAAGATAATAAAGAAATATACAGAGATAAATTAAACCTGAATAAAAAATGGGATGTTTATGAAAAAAGTATATGCTGTCATAAAGACGAAAAAGAAATAGAAAAACACCAATTCTTAGCAGTCATTGAAGATGCCAAAATTATAGATGTCCCATACCTGCAAGGAAAGAAAACCGGAATATATGAATATAGTTGGAGAGAAGTTGAAATATGGCCTAAAGATTTCATTGAAGGTTATGTAAATAATGTTGAAATATTAAGTAACGACGATGCACCTCTTGTTGTGGTGGTTCCACCAAATGGATTGAGTGGAGAGTACCAAGAACAACAACCAGAGTGGTCTAGACCAGCATACAACATAAACGAATTAATGAATTCAGTTGAAGGTGATAATGTATTTTCCGGCCCCGGTATAAACGCAGCAAATAACGGAGAAGGAGACTTCAATGATTATCCAGAAGCATTTCAAATGATGCCTATTGGTGGTTATTTTCTTATTGGTGATAATCCATGTGAGATAAACCACGAAGATGTTGAAGTTAGTTTCCGTAAACATGTTGTCCAGATGTATAAACTCCCCTCTAATATTTTATATTCAATTGACCCTCAAAACGAAGATGAAGACAATCCAGATCCATCAATACCAAAAGAAATATTCTTCTTTGATGTTCCAAATTCCCACGATGGTCTCTGTGCTTGCCCCACAGAATAGAAAGAAATACTAATGTTTAGAGGCTGTTGTTGTGATAAAAAAGATGGACCATGTTCAGCAGACCCATCTGTATTTATTGTTATAAATGCAAATGGACCTCTTGCTTCCTCCACCAGGACGGCAAGATCTACATCCATGCATTTACAATATGGTTGTGGATGGGATGTTGGAAAACTTTCTGATGACGGAAACATTTTACTCGATGGAGGATTTTCAGAATGGCCTGCATATGATGACAACATATATGACCCAGAAGACGATTGTCATTTTTGTTGTTTACCCAATGTTGGTCCGTGGGGCGAATCTCTTTTATACACAAACGAACTCCTGGGCACCGGAAGCAGTAACCGAAGAAATTCCCCGTTCAAAATGACCAAAGAGAGATGTCAGTCGTTGTTCAATGGATACTGTCTTGAAGAGGACGAAGATGAAGATGAGTGTATAAGATGGAGTAGAAACGGAAATACCAACAGAGCAACAGGTTGCAACTATTGGAGTGCTAACGAGTATTGGGACGCAAATTCTGGACCGCTCATTTATGATCATGACCATCCTCAGGACCGTTTTAGTGCATATGGAGCGATGAATGAGAGGTCTGTTGGAAATATCTTCCACCGGTATAACGAATATCAAATCTTCAATTCTGAACATTCTCCATTTTGTTTAATGAATGAAGATACTATTCATCCAAAAGTTTCTGCTGAAAAATATCAAATTGATAATGAGTTTGTTGATGAAGATGGTAAAGTTCGGATTGGAATGGAATGTATTGTAGACTATAAAGTTGGCTTGCCAGGTATTTCAACATTTATGCCAAGTTATTTAAATGATGAAAAATTAGATACTATAGAAATATCTATAATTAATACTTATGATTTCGATAGAGAAGAAGAGGGATATGACGAAAATGAAGAAGAGGATGTATTAAAATATAAAGATGTAATTATTTCCTACGTTGAAAAAATAATAAGTCATTTATTTGACTTATACGACAACGGCTATGATATTACAAAAAAGATAGGTGTTGATATTTGGAGGGATGGTGTAACAAAAAGTTTACCTCCAACTGATGACTATGGTGCTATTACTCAATGGATTGAAACTAATTATACACCAATAGATGACGGTATTGACGAAGATGATGAAAATAATGAACCCCTATCATTAACAAAGGTGGTGGATTATCATAATTCATTAAATACAGATAACAACCTTCTATGTTTTATGTTTGCTGCGGAAATGGTGGGCAGGGATTCTGATTATAATCAGGTTGTTCCAGGACCAGCACAACACAATCATCAACATAGTGAAAATGACATCAGAGAAACACAAGACATAATTGATTTAATTGATAAGGAAATTGAATCTACTTATTATATAATTCCAAAAGACAATAATAACACTGCTGGGTACTGGCCCCACGATGCTATCAACCCAATGCCATATTCAATTTTATTATCTGCTCCAAATGGAAACTTTCTAAAGACTGGTTATACGGGATCTAATGGTTTTATGCACCCCAATCAAGACTGTGACGACTATGATCTATTGAGATTGATGATAATTGATTCTAAAAAATTCTTTCCTCTAGAGACATCATGTATAAACAGTTGTGATGGTGGCCGCGAAGAGTATATTGAAAGATATAATATTGAAGAATTGTATCAAAATAATACAAATATTAAATATCCTGGTGGATGTTCCTTTACATCACCGGATTGCTACGAACTGCCTATTTTACACTTTGATGCAACAAATCATAACAAATGTGCTTCTTCTGCTTCGCCACCTCACTATGATGAATCTGTTAAGAATAATGAGGAAATAGCAGAAGAAATAATCAATTCAATAGAACACAGATTCGGACCACAAATTCTATCAAACGGAGAAATGAATCCATATCCTCAAAATATAATTTTCAGTGTTAATCAAGAAGACTATTTCTTAACTGGGGGTTACGAGGAGACGGGTGTTATTTCATCCAACATTGCAAAGGGAATTTCTAATTGGTGGTTATATCCATCATTAAATGTTGTTCCGACATATTCAGAACTTTATAAAATATTGAAAGAGAAATTCAAAGAGCAATGGGGAGAAGAAATTACAGAAATAAAATTCAATTCGTGTGATGGTAATTGTTTTCATTTATGTGAAAGTAACAACGGAAAAAAGAAAAAAGATAATTTAGATATGTGTAATTGGGACAGAAATTGCCAAAAGGAAGACCCCTTATCTGAATCAATTGAGCCCTACGAAGTAATGGGAAATATTTGGTGGGATCAACCAGGCCGATGGGGCACGAAACCGAATAATGTAATTTATTCTTCTAGTAGCAGAACTGGTTGGCATAACAATAGTAAAAACAGCATTCCTATATTAAATTTGGTTGAACTATATCAAGAGAAATTTTTTATATCTCCTGGAACATATGGTCTTTCAGGAGAAGCCGTTAGAATGGATGAAAGAAAAAATCCATGCCATTGTGATTCTACAAAAGTAGAAAATGCAAATCAGTATTTTGAAAATATAGTATTTCCTGATGATATGAACGTTGTAAAAGAATTGTTTCATACTCCCATAGATCCGACTAGTAATTATCTTAACTGCATTAATAATTCTTTTGTTAAGTTTAACTCTGATATTTCTGGTATGAGAATGTTTATGCCCGAAAATCAACAGGCATATAAAATACCAGAAATAGATTATAATGATTATCTTTGTTATGGGGAAGCGGGACTAGGAACATCTTATGCTTGGTTGGCAAACTTCAATCCCGGAAAATACCTTGCTCCTCCACCCGTTGATTTGGTTTCTGCTCATAGTATTAATGGATCTTTTGGGGTAAGTTTTTATGACAATTGGATGAAATCTATTAGAAGAGGTGTAGCATACTTTCCAATAGATTGTACTAGTGGAACAAAATTTTCACATGACAGATATGCTTCTAGAATTCTTCCATATGAAAAGTGGGAAGAATTAACGGGCGAACCATGGCCGACTTTTCTTACCGACAACTACGACCCGCCAGTCATGGGCGAAGAGTGGTTTGCGTTGAAAACAGCATTATACACTTCAAATACATATAATCGACTTCCTCATTATCCATATCTTTATGGTGCTGAAAGTTCTTGTATTGATTGTGGTGGGCCTGAGTGCGGAGATCCTTATTGTATACCTCATTTTTGGTCAAACAGTTACATTGAAGCGTTGGGGTTGAATTCGGATCCGGGATCTGATGATTATTTTTATGGTCCAAATGGATTTAATCCAGAATTAGATTTAATTAGGCTAGATGCCTGTGCATTCCCAACAGACGTTGTGGGTGGAGCGGGGAGGCATTTAATTGGAATTCCGCCATATTTGTACGAAGGTGGCTGGTATTGGTATTACGGCAATCCATTAAATTCTAATATGGATGTAGACCATATAGGTTTTCTTGAATGGCCTATTCCAGAAGGATCTCATTGTTCGTATGAATACTATTCAGATACACAGGAAACATATTGCCTAAGTAATAGGAATTCTATGTTTTGGAATACGGGTAACGGATTTCATTATTGGGGTAGTTCATACTGGAATCCCAATTCTGAATGCTTCATTGAGGATTGTCCCTTACCAAATACTTGGTGTCAAACTGGAGATAATGACGGTGATGGTGAACGTAATCTTATACGAAGTGAATGTGATTCTATTGGGGGAATTTTTGTGCCCAATGTCCATCCAACAGAGCCCCCAAGTCTAATGGGAGCATGTTGCCAACCCAGCGGTAGTTGTTTTGAGAATGAGCAAGATAATTGTGGAAGTGATTGGAAAGGTCCGTTTATTCGCTGTTGGGATGACCCATGTTAGGAGAAACAAATGATTAATAAAAATTTCTTAATTCAACTATCTTCCTTTGCTAATACTATTTGGCCTGATATGCGAGTGGGACATTCTGTCCTGGCCCAAGAAGAGGAAAATGAGCATATATGCACTAATCCGGAAGGGTTCGTAGACAATTCAGAATGTCCAGAAGAAGATCCATACTGCAATTGTCCCTGTAAAGAATTAATTCCTAAAAAGGAAACTGTATTCTTTGACCGAGAAGAAACATCTCAAAACAAATATAAAGTAATATCTGAAGATGGTTCTGTGGTTCAAGAATTTCAAACAAAAGAACTTGCTGAAGACTGGATTAAATTTAATGGCGAAATGCTGCCACGACCAACCGAAGAAGAGATGGAAGAACTGAATGAAAGTGTAAGCGAGTGTGCTTTAATAGGGACACATCTGGGTGAAGATTGGCTTGGTTGTGATTGGAAAAATCCAGATTCGGAAATTAGTTGTGTGTGTCCTTGCATTAACACCAAATTTAAAGACTATTTAGAGTATAATGAGACATATGCAACATATTGGAACACACCGAAGCATACTCCATTGTATCGAAATATGTTAATGCGAACTATTCTTTCAAAAAAAGTGGAGATTCTTGTTCCTGGTGATTTTTTGGTAAGACCGGGAAATATAGTAGAAATTTTAGAAGATATTTCACATTTTGAAACAAAATTGGTGGGAAGAAAGCATAATGGTAAGTGGTTAGTCTCCTCAGTAAATCATATGATTATTGGAGCATCCACCCATATGATGACTTTGATTCTCATACGAGATAGCAATTATATTGATCCGGAAACGGATTATTTTGGTGATGATGAGTAATCTTTCTTATAAATAATAAAAAGAGAGAAATATGTCAACAAAAATAAAATACTCTGATATTAATTTTACTTTTGGTAGGAATCCAATAAGCAGTGATGTTGATGTTAGAACTAATAATTATTCAATAAAACAATCGATGAAAAATATAATATTAACAAGAAAAAAAGAGAGACCATTTCGTTTAAATTTTGGTGTTAATATTGCAGACCAATTGTTTGAGAATTATGATTCTAGATACTCTTCAGAGTTTTATCATGTAATTAAAGATCAACTAGAAGCGTTTGATTCAAGAATAGATGTAAATCATATTATTTTTGATGATTCTAAAATTAATGAAAATCTACTAGGAATTGAAATTCAGTATGAATATGTGGTCGGGTTTGAAAGTGAAAAAATACAAGATTCTTTAAAACTACAAATAGAGAGAATTCGATAATGTCCATAGGAAAACAAATACAAATAGGAAATCTGGGATTTGATGATATCAGAAATAGTATTATCAAATTTCTTAAAACAGAAAAAACCGGAGCCGCTTCAAATCTTAATGATTATGATTATGATGGTTCGGCTCTTTCTACTCTAATAGACTTATTGGCATATAACACTCTATATTATGGATACTATACTAATATGATTGCCAATGAGATGTTTTTGGATAGTGCTCAACGACAAGAATCATTAATTTCATTAACAAAACCACTTGGTTATGCTATTCCTGGTTATAATAGTGCTGTGGCCACAGTTTCTATAACCGAAGGTGGTTCGTGGAATACGATAAAAAGACTTGAAACTGTATTTCAAGGAAAAAACAGTGAGGGTGTTTTATATAATTTTAGAACTATAAAAGAATATACTTTAACTGATCAAGGAAAGTGGCCTGATGTTAAATTGTATGAGGCAAAGAGTTTAGTAGATAAAAAAACATTTGAAGTTGACATTGATTCACAGAGTATCGTACTACGAGACTATCCAGATATCGAAATATCTTCTTTGCTTGTAGAAGTGAATAGTGGTACTTATTGGGACGAATACTTTTTAAGTTCAAATATAACAACCGATGTTGATGAAGATCAAAAATTATACTGGTTGGAAAGAGATATAAATGGATTTAGAATAATATTCGGTGGTCTGGAAGAAGAAGTAACAAATAGAAATGTGGGCAGACCAATAGGTGCTGGTGATTCTGTTCGTTTATCATTCATACGAAGTAGCGGAAAAGCAGGAGATGGGGTTTTTGGTTTTTCCGAAACTACTGATGATCTATATGAAGGTAATGAAATAACATTATTAGAAGCCTCTTCTGGTGGAAGTGATGGACCAAATTTAGATAGCGTAAGATTTTATGCACCAAGGTGGTTTGCTGCTCAGGACAGAGCGGTGACTAAAAATGACTGTATAGCAACTTTAAATCAAAGTGGATATGGAGAAGATTATGACACGCCCTTTTCATTATGGGGTGGGGATGAAATGGACCCCCCAAAATATGGAAAGGTATTTATGTCCTTTGATGCAGATTCAACATGTACAGCCGCAAAAGATATTCTAGATGAAAAATTGGTAGTAACAATTGTTTCTAAGTGTATTCCATCTGAAGATTTTGTGTTGTTGTGTACTATCGATGGTGTTTATCTTGTAAACTCAACTACAAGAAACGAAGAACAATTGGAAGTTTTAATAGGATCTACAATTAACAAAAATTATGGCGAAAAAAGATTTGGTACTATTTTTAGAAAAGATGATCTTGTAGATGAACTTAAGAAGAAAGAGGATGCTCTAACTATAACCTCCCTTATATTAAATCTCAGAAGTGATCAGTTGGAATCGACAGAAAAACGAACAATTAGATTTTTAAATAATATCAAAAAGGGTGAAACAAAAGGAGATGGAATTTTTTCAACAGAAGTTACAGATTCTATGGCAACCCCGCATGATTTCTTCTTTGAAGACAACCCAGACACAGAAAAAATTGAAGCATTTAGATATGTTAATGGGGTAAAGGTAATTATATTAGATGAAGCAGGAACAATAGATTATGAAACAGGAACAGTAATTATAAACGCTGGTGTTGCGACAAGTTCTTTTAATATGATAGCATTTTTACCCGAAGACCAAACTGACTTTATAGCAAAAGAAAATATGTTTTTAGAAGTCGCTTCTCATATAAGATTATCTCCACAGGGGTAAATTGATGTTTCCTTACTACAATAAAGCCGTCAGAAACGAGGCATATAAAAACATCTTAAGAGAAACAGAGATCAATTCTCTGTTTGGTGGTCTTAAATTGCCCCGAAACGAATTTAATGATTTTCGAGAGCAAGTTCCTCTATGGATACATCAAGAATATGGAACTGAAACATCCAATTTTATTAATTTTTATCAAGCATATTATGACTGGATCTATAGTAATCTAGGATATAATCTTAGTATTAATGGCTTTCTTGAATTATTGAACATTGATACAATGCCTATTGATCTTTTGAGAACTTTCTCCAAAACATATTTTGCATCATTTCCAGAAAATTTAATTGGTGTTCCCGAAGATGATCCCCTTGGAATTATAGAAAGCAATCTAAGAAACTTCATAAAGGAAATAAAAACTTCTCTGTATCATAAAAAGAGTACAGAAGAAGCATTTATTTATTTCCTAAGAAGTTTATTTTTGGGAGACGAGGGTGAAATAACAATTGAATACCCTGGTCACGACATGTTTAATCTGAATGATGATGGTAGCGCATTAAATATGAATGCTCTACCAAATTACGAAGAATTTAGTGTTTTTACATATATTATTAAGGTGTGTCTCAACTACGACAGCGATTTGTTTGAGTTAATCTTTCCAAACGGACCAAGCGGAGATCCAATCTATAAACAGGCTGTAATTGATGTCCTTCATCCGGTGGGTCTTCATCTAATTTTTCAAAATCAGCATTGTGATGATGGCAAACCCAAAGTTCCCACTGGTGGGTGCTGCTCAGGCGGCGGCAATGAGACTCTAGTAGACGAATGTTATATAACAACAGAAAATACTTGTGATGGTCTTTGGCTGGGTGATAATAGTACATGTGAGGGAAATCCGTGTTCTTCTGATGATCCTACTGGTGCGTGTTGTGTAGATAGTACTTGTAGTCTAACTACGGAAGATTCTTGTGATGGAACGTGGATTGGTGCCAACACCACATGTTTTCCCATGAACCCATGTACATGTGAAATTTCAATTCTGGGAACGTACTTACCATACACAATGAACACAGATGTGTCGATAAACGGGTGTACAGGCTGCACACTACCATACTATAATGCAAACACAGGAAGCACATATATTGGTGTATCGGGTGGCGGTATTGGTGGTACATCACATGTTAGTTATTCTTTCCCAGATTGGTCAATTGAAGGAGCCTGTGGTAATAATTTTGGTAGTATAAATATAGAAGACTTCTTATATCTGTGTTCTGATACCGCAAGTCCAAATATAGGAAGAACTGGTTGTACTGCATACGGCTGTTATAGTTGATAAAGGAAAAATATGTCTAACACATTTTCAAAACAAATTGGTGTGCAAAATGCTAAACTAATATATGACACATTCGGTACATATACTAGTGCTGGACCTAATTTTTATTCCTTTTTCATGGGTGGCGTTTCTTTACCATCTGGTGTTGGGACAAATGCGAGTAGGGGTGGAAACAACCCATTTGAAAATGCTTCTACTTTGTCAGGAGTAAACTTCTATAAAACCTTAAACAAAAAAGACATTTCTTTAGTTGTTCCTCGAATTGATTGGACTCAGGGAACAGCATACCACCCATATCGTTCTTCTAATCAAGAAATGGGCGGCGAATCTTTTTATGCATATAATAAAATTAACAGCATTGTATATTTGTGCATTTCTGACAACACGGATAACAGATATGATTTAAGGGGCAAATCTGCATCATCAATTAGACCAACACATGAGAGCGGAATAGAAAAATATGCCGATGGTTATTCGTGGCTTCCTTTATATAAAATTGATTGGAATTTAAATTTATTTTTAACATCAAATTGGCTCCCAGTTCCTTCAATAGAAAATTTTTCTAATATCCCAAAAAGTGGTACTCTTGAAACAAATTCTAGACAAATGTGTGGAACTTTGTACAATACAATTGGAAGTTGTTGTTTGTATCATGAATCATATTGGCACGATTCGATTAGTGGGGCCAGTGGGGCGGGCGGAACATCATATTCTCCCGGTAGTCTGTATAAATCTATAATTACTAAATGTTATGAATGTTTAGAAATTTCAGAACGATTGGGTATGGACTTTGAGTTTTCAGAAGGTCTTTCTGGTTCAAATGACTGTTTTAATTTTGGGGCATCACATGGTTCTGCTTGTTCGTGTAGCATAACACACCAAACAAACACAGAAAAAATAAAATCCACTTCTTCTTTACCATCTATAAATAATGAAAAATTCCAAGCGACCTTAGAAGATGAATCTTCTGAAAAAGATGGAAGAATAATTTCAGTCTTTTTTGATGCGACGAATCTTAGTATTGATGACTTGACAGTAACAACAAACAATCCAGAAATAACATTTACTAGTTCTACTGGACAGAATGCAGTTATTCGATTTACCACATATGTGGATTCATATAGAAAAATTATAATAAAAGGAATTGAATTAGTTTCCGCTGGTTCTAATTATAGAGATATTCAAATAACAAGTGCTGAAGGACTGGAAAGTAGAATAGAAATAAACATCGATGCAGTTGATGGTATTGGGGTAAATCCTTCTGAATTATTGGGAGCATGTAATATCATGTATAATGTGCAAATAAATAGTATAGAAATTGAAAATTCTGTAGGAACAAGTCAAAAAATATTTAAATTCTATGGTCTCTCTAAAAATGTAGAAATCTATGGAGATACGGCAACACAAAGTAATAGAAAAATCTTAGGATCAGACGTTAGAGAAAAAGCAGCATCTATATTTTACAGAGCAACTGATAAATATGATGTCTTTCATTTAAGTGCTACTATTTCTAGTTTCGTTTCAGATGATAATGTGAGATTTGAAGATAATTCATCTTCTGGGGTTGGTAGTACTACAGCAGTTTCATTCAAAGAAATATCGGATTCATCAGATAAGAAACTAGAAGTTCTTATAAATCCACAAACATCAATAACAGACAGAATATCGCAAACCTCATTAGTGAACAATAATGAGCCAGGCGTGATATTTTCAATAAATGATAGAGAACTTAGTCCTGTTATTCCTGGCACTGGAAAGATTGTTTATACAAAAACAAACAACACAATCACATTACCAGATGAGGGTGAACCTTCACAAACATTAACATTTAGAATCATAAAATCATATTGTTAGGAGTTTAACATATGTCATTTACACCATTTGGTCCAGACTCGTTTATATTACAGAAAGAGCCGTATTTAAGCAGAGTTGATCAGCACGAAATTTCTCCCTCTGATGGGAATTCACAAAATTATGTTATGCTTGGATATGTCCCAGCACAACCCCTACAGGCAGCAGAATTAAATGAGATTCAAGAGCACTTCTATAGGATGAGAAGTTTGTCTGATACTATGAATTTTAATTGGTCTGGTGGACCGGGAAAAATATGGGATGAAAATTATCCAAATGGATCTATAATTCCAACAAATGCAATTGGTATTGGCCAAGAACACCCGGATGGACTTTCTGTTCATGGTCCCGGTTGGCCCGGCACAACTCCATTATACCCATTCAATGATCCTCATAGAGATTCTTCTTCTGGAAGTAATATGATTGACATTTCAATTGGCTCCACAATAACATTTAATTTCTATCCTGGATGGTATTTGATGGAAAGTCGAAGTGGAACTCTTCAGGCATTAAAAATATGGACACATCTAAACGAAACAAAAACACTTACAGGAATGCCAACAAGCGGTACTGAATATAATGTAGGATTTTCATTTTCTTCCAATATTGTTACTAGTAGCGATGATCCTTCTTTGGGAGATCAAACTGGTGCTGGAAGTTATTCGTCAATATCTTCTGATAGAATCCAAATAGCAAGCATAATACCAAATACAAGTGGTATTGATCCTAATGTAAGCGCAATATTTAAAATAATTCCCAATAATGGTGAAATTCGGTATATGAATAATTTATTATTTAAAACATGGCAATAATTATATAAATAACTATAAGAATACAAAGGAACACAAATGGGTGTATCATCAAACGATTATCAGATACCACAGTTAACCAATACGAATACATTCTATGAATGGTTGACTAAAGAAAATACTGAGATAATTGAAAAATTAAATCTCTTGAAAGTCTATGACGGACTTTCTGGTTCTGGTATCAATTTGTCTACTAGTTCTGCTGGTGTGTCAACTGTGGCTGTACATGATACAATACCACATGATATTACATTTGGTGGGGATGTTTCGATAGATGGAACTTTAAACTATGATCTGGGGGGAAGTATTTCTTCTAATTTTAAATATAGAATATATGGATCTACTGCTGCTGGTTATTTCCCTGGTCCAGGTGGGTGGACAACAGAGGGAGCAGAAGGTTTTACTTTTGGTAACGCAATTGGTTTTGGGTCTTCTGCTGGTTATAGTAATGTTTATGTGTATAAAGCAAAATGTGATGTCGAACAAACCGCAGATGCGGTTGGACTGGTTAGTGGAATAACTACAGACTATATTGATTTAACCCCATTGGGTAAAATTCAAGGTTCATCATTAACTAATGTTGTTACGGGAGGTATTACTGCTGGTTGTGTTTATTACTTAAGTGGAGATACAGATGGGTTTATGACAGTAGACCAACCCACCATTAAAAATCATGTTTCTAAGCCAATGATGATTGGTCTTAGTGCGGATGCTGGATTTGTTCTACACTATAGGGGTGTTGTTCTGGCAGGATCTAGTGGAAGTTCTGCAAGTGCAAACAATTATTTAAGTGCGGTGATTGATTTAGGAACAAGTTCTCATGATTTAGATAATGGAAAAGTTGTTGGGTATGGACCCGAAGTTAATTTTAATGATGACACACTACTCAACAGAAGTGCATATAATGACTGGTTTTGGTGTTCTTCTAATGATGTTACGGCACACCACGCAGTAGGTGTTGTCGTTAATCAGATAACTGATCAAATAATTGAAATTGCCATTGCTGGATTTGTCCCAGAAATAATAACCAACGATGTTGGATTGTTGTTTTTAGGTAGTGATGGAGAACTAACTACTGCAAGTGATGGTTTAAATTCTAAACCAATTGCTGTTGTTTGGGACAGTGGTGGCACCAAAGTTGGAACAATATTAAACCAAGTAAGTAGTCCGGATGTACAATCTACACAATATAGTGCATCAGTCAGAACACAAACTTCAGGATCAACTGGAGCAGTTGGTTCGGGTGGTCACAATCTTCTAATAAATGGTGGATTTGATGTTTGGCAAAGGGGTGTTGGTGTATCTACCGCTTACACAGGAACTGGTAGTGTTTATTTTGCAGATAAATGGACCAGAATAGATGGCGTCACTAGCAGTGCTGGGATGACTGCATCTATACAACGAATGGGATTCACAGCAGGTCAAACCGAGGTCGAAGGAAATCCTTCCTATTATGCTAGAACGCAACATATAATACAAGGTTCAACTGCATCTGATAAACTCTATATTCAAAATAGAGTAGAAAATGTAGAATCATTTAGAAATCAAGATTTAGTTTTGTCGTTTTATACAAGATCCGGTGTGACTGGTTCTACTATGGGTATTATTCTAACACAAAACCACGATGGATCTACTGATAGTCTTGATACTATGGTGACTGCAACTGGTGGTATTCCTATTGGTAATCTGTGGGAAAAACATGCATTTTCTTTCAGAGTTCCTGAATTGACAACAACAACATCCGGTTCTAATTTCTTTGCTATTGGGTTTGATGTTTCACATAATGAAAATGTACTTGATTTTTCACAAGTAAAATTAGAATATGGATATTCTGCAACTCCCTTTGAGCCAATAACTATACACGAAGAACTTGAAAAGTGTAGTCGATATTATCAGAGAAGTTATTCTATAGACCAAGAAACTATGTCAGAAACTATGATATCAGATTGTATTCCTGATTATAATGTCATTGATTTTCCAATATCACAAAGTAGAGATTACTACCACAAATTCCCAGTTGAAATGAGAGATGATCCTACCTTTACGATATTCTCTCCCAAATCTGGTCAAACTGGTGATGGTTTCAACAGAACAGCATGTAAAGATGTAAGGTTAACATCTGGATCTGTGGGATACAATTCTCAAACCAGAGTAAGTCCAATTGGTCTTAATAGTTTTGAAAATGCATCAAACAAGAAAGGTGCTAGAATTGTTGTGTCAAATGGGGCCGTTGTTCTTGATAATGTTTCAATTCATTATATTGCGGATGCTGACCTAAACGGTAATCTATAAGGAAATATAAATGAGTAATAGTTGTTCAAATAGTTCTTTCATCAATCCAAACTTCTTTGTTGTTGACCCAACAAGTTCTTCTAATTCTAGGTTGGTTATAAGTGTTCCTGAAAGTGGATTTTCTGGGGGATTTACCGTTGAAAATAGTACTGGAGTTACTGGTGGGCATGTTATATTTTATGATGTGAGACCTGGTAGTATTAGTACTGGGAAATTTGCTAAAGCACAGGCAAATTCGGCTGCGACATCTGAAGTTTTTGGTATAGTTGAATCTGTAAATTCTACTAGCGGTATTGCAACTGTGGTTATGTCTGGTATGATGTTATATCCAGAATATATGTACAATAATCTCACAGAAGATATCACTGGAGCATCCGGCGGAAATGATGTATATTTCTTAAGTGGCACCACTGCCGGGGAAATACAAAACCTAGCACCATCCACACAAACTTGGATTGCAAAGCCGGTTCTCTCAAAATCTTATGAAGTTAACGGAAACAACTCAATTGTATTAAATTATATTGGTTATGAAATTGGAGGCGCGATTGCCGGAGAAGATCTTGCATCTCCACCGGTAGGAAGTGTTATTTATATTCCTGCCACTATAGCAACCGATATGATAACCAGTAGTGAAAATTGGGTAGATGGTACAAAAACGAATGAACTTAGTGTACTTGATTATTCTGATTTATATGGAATTTACAAAAATTCTGATGGTATTCCCGAATATGGATATATCGAAGAGATAGAATTATCTTCTGGTTATAATTCTAATTTGTCCCATAAAAATAAAACAATATCACAAGGAACAAGTTCTAGTAAAATTACAGCCACAATAAATGATATCAACACATCTACAAATAAATATGAAATAAAAAAGCAATCATCACAAGCATCTTTTGATTCTACTGACACTTTCATAACAATTGATAAAGCAACATATAAAGCAAAGTCTAACGGAATAACAAAATTCTTTACACCAAAATATAAAACAAAAAATGATACAATAATTGATGTTTTTGGATCTTCTACTAGTGTTAAGTTGGTTCCTATGGTCAAGGTGAAATCAACACAAGCCATTTATGTGCCTAAGAAAGTGGAAGTCGAAGAACTTGAAGTGAGTACTATATTAACAGCGACCACAACAGATACGACGGCAACTACCTCAACAATAACCGATGTTGCATTGGAAATAAGTAAATTGATTGATGATGTTGCCATCATTAAAACCAGAGTGATTGGTTAGATCCAATGCCAACGTTTCATGGTAGCAGTTACTATAAACTTGGACAAGGAACAACTGGAGAAACCGGACCAACTGGACCTACCGGACCAGCAGGTTTAATAGGTTCTAGTGTTGGTTCTACAGGAGTTACAGGTGACTCGATTGTGGGCATCACTCTTGACAATTCTACAAAATTATTTGTTACTGAATTCCAAACTGAAGATGGAATAACATACGACTACTCGACTCAAAACCCAATGACGGGTGTTTATGTTGTAAATACTAATGTTTTTCTTTTTGGTGGGAATACTTATAATGCTGACATCCTTGGAGCCACGGCATTCAAGGAAACTGTTGTTTCAGAAGACCATAAAATGGTTCTGCGAGTACTGGGAGCCGGGCAAGGCATTTCTATAAGAAACAACGACGATGATATACAAATTGTTACCGATGGGATATTTGGTGATTTTGGTTATGTTAATGTTACGGGTGGAGGCCAAACAGGAAATATTGTTGGTATTAGTGGTGGAAAATTTACAGGTATTTCTCGAAGTAAATATAACCCAATCGATAATCAAAGTAGAACACCCCTTACTGCTGTGAATAAAAATCTGGCAGAATATTTTTCTTATAAAGAAAGAAGTACTAGTGATATAACACCCGATGAAGGTTATTATGTTTCTTTATTAGATGGAACCGTAGAAGGACTCACTGCTCTTTCTGTTGAACTCTTTTCCTCTGGTGTTGATACTAATTACAACGTTTTCTTTGATATACATGGATTGATAAATTCCTCTAGTTATGGATTGGTTGATTCATCATCTTCTGCATATTGTTATTTTGATATACCCAGTCCTCCACAAGAATTGCAGCAATATTGTAATACATTCATGTTAGTTACAAATGGCGTAACTGGATCTATAGAAACTAACTTTTCTGAAAATGTAAAATGGGCATTAAATGACGAACCATGTTTTAGTGGAAAAGTAGACATAACCACTTTCTTCTCGGAGGGTGACACTTGGTATGGTGTTCCTCTTTATAGAAATAATGATTTCGATGAAGATTCTTTGTTTTCTTGTAAAAATGCACAAGCGACTTCCTATCATTCAGGTGGGATAACTGGAGCCTGTTGTGAAGGAACAGGAACATGTATACATTCTACGGAAGGATCATGTAATGGTTATTTCTATGGGCCCGGAACAACATGTGGATATACTGGTAATAGTGGAATAAGCGGATCTACTGGAAACATATGTCATGGTAGAGGTGGATGCTGCATAAGAAAAAATGGTATAAGGGAAGATTATAATTGCTATGATGATATTAGTTGCAATGAATGTATAAATTTCAATTTATTAGAAAATATAACATCAACTTATCTTGGTGATGATGTTGAATGTGAAAATTCTCAAAAATGTTTTTATGCAGAAGATAAATTTGGAATATGTTGCAATGGAACTGGAAAGTGTATAAATCTAGATCGAAATGAATGTGAAAAAATAGATTACTTCTTTAGTAATATTGGAAATTCGTGTAGTCAAGGTTATTATAAAAATAAATCGTATAAAGATGTTACGACTCCCTGTTCTAGTGGTACTGGTGGTTGTTGTATAGAGAGTGTCTGCTACGATGATTATTCCTTTTCTGATTGTATGAATACTGGTGGTCTCTTTACCGGAGCAAATACTGAATGTGTGGGAATATCTTGTCCGGCGACTGGTGGTGTAAAGGAACCAAAAAACAAAGAATATTGTAATTATTTTGTCGATGGTGTGCCATTAGAGACAGGTGATTTATTTGGCGGTGGTGTTGTGGTAGGTGTGTATGATCCCTCTAGTTCTTTGTGTTTGGGTGATACAGGATTTGGTGGAAACCATACTGATTATCAAAATCTATTACTTGCTGGATCTACCTCTGGATTATCTTCTGGGATTTACAGAAGTAAATTAGACTATCATGGATATGGTTTCAACACAGATCAACCACTAAGTCAAGTTGGTAACTTACTATCAGAAGATTCATATCTACTAATAGTATCAATGGAACCAATAGCAATAACCGGTGATAGACAAATCGTGAATTATTCAGATTCACCGGGTGCAACAAATGAATTCTATTGGGGCAATAATGGTTGCTCGTGGGGACCGCTATATAATAATTACGGAATATATGACGAAATCGATGATGGGTATGCTAAAAATTATTTAACCTACAAAGAGGGCTTTTGGTATAATTCAATTGTTGGTGCTCCATCGCTAGATAATATAATTCCAAATTCTTTTACTAGCCAAAAGAGAGCAACATTAATATCAAATAATCCATATGATAAGTTGATGACAAGACCTATACAATCTATAAATGGTCTTTGGCATCGGAATTGGGGATTATATAATACCATAAGAATGATATCCGCAGATAATATTTTATATCATGGTTATACTTCATCATCCCCCAATGCATACACATCTTCTGATTATGGACCAGGATTGACGAGTGATTATATCTCAGCCATGCGAGCAATTAGGTTACTAGACGATGGTATAACTTCAGAATCTCAAGGAAACACAGCAAACCCAAATAATATAAGTGGATGGTATGTTCCTAGCCATGATGAATTAGCATTCATGGCTGCTAATTGCGTATTAGATGATTATAATCCATATGGATTTAATTTAAATATTAAACTTCTAGAAGAGGGCGGATCTCCATTAGATGGAATTATGTGGTCCTCAACTGGGGCATTTGATACATCATATTATGGAATAATTGGTAACGACACACATGATTTAATGGATGGTATCTACTCTAATGTTGGATTAAGTGCAGGTTCTATGGCGTGGTGTGTTAATTTTGATTCGAATGGAATTATAAATAATTTTAAGTCTATTAAAAGAAATCGAACAAAAGAATTAGCCCAAGTAAGACCAGTACGTCTAATACGTTGTGATAAAAGATACCACACCGACAAAGAAAGCAATGGAGATAAACTGTGGCGTCTTCCTCCGGTATATAGAGATAAAGATAGAGGGATCAACCAGTAATGATAATTGGAAGTAGCAGAATTCCCGTAGTTGGATCCAGAGGACCAACTGGTCCCACTGGCCCTACTGGACCAACTGGTCCCACTGGATCTACTGGAACGACCGGAAACGCTGGTTCTAGAGGTGTAGGTATCTCTGATGTAATATCACCAACTATATTATATCCCAATGTTGTGTTTAATATTAGTGATGGGACAACTATCGATATACCATTTGAGAATTTCTTCGAGGAGGAGTCCGTAGATCCTGGCTCATTGAATATAGTTCCTGCAATAGTGGGAAATACATATGGAAATATTCTACAATCAATATCTGGTAGGACTGCTTATTTTAAATCAATATATGGTGGAAGTGGAATAACTGTAGAAGAAATTGACAACACACTTTATATTAGTGGGGTCACCACTGAGTATGGAACTATTGGGACAACTGGTAGTAATTTTGTCTATATTTATTCTGGTTTGTCGGGACATGGAACAGACAAATATACAAGATTTGATTATCTTGAATCTGGTAGTACTTTTGGAAATGTATACCATCTTGGTGGAGATTTTGTAGAGAGTACTAATACTGGAAATATAATCAGTAATCATAATGTGCCTCCTACCAATACACATGAAATAAAAAATGACTTAACCGTTTCTGAAAGATTTAGAGCAATACCGTTTGCCCATTATTCTCATACTACTGGAAATACATTTGGAATAAATTTGGGCATATCTGCTGGTTCTGAGTCGGTTTATTATTTTAAAAAGACAGAACCAATTGTAGATCCGTTTGGTTCGTCCTTCTCCGCAACTATTGGGTCATGTTGCTTGTGTGATAATGAGACAGATGAACTTAATAGTATTTGTGTGGATTATACTACAGAAGCATATTGTAATTCTATGGGTGGTTCGTTTAATGAAGTTTCATGTGAAAATAGACCAGAAGGTCCAAATTGCTCTTCTGTTGGAAGTTGCTGTTTATATGGCCAATGCTTTTCAACAACAGAGAATAAATGTTTTTCGGTGAATGGATCATTCATTGATTTACCATGTGGTTCTTTTAGTTGTCCTGATCCGTGTTCGTTTGAATCTGGAGCGTGTTGTATAGAAGGTTCGTGCTTTGGATTCGACGAAGATACATGTTCCGCGTTAGGTGGTATGTGGTATGATATGGTGTGTAATGATGTTCTCTGTTGTATGGGAGGAACAAATAGAGGGGCGTGTTGTCATACAGATGTGCCACCGTGTACAGAAAACGGCTGTCCTTCCACACCTGAAGGTATTTTTAGATGTATGCAGATGAATCCTCTCGAATGCTCACAAACTGATGGTGTATTCTATGGGTTTGGTACACAATGTTGTGATATAAATTTATTACCGGTGGGCTGTGTTGAGTGTTGTTCTTTCCCAGGAGAAACAAACAAAAGAGCATGTTGTATTCCAAACAGTAGTGGTGATGAATATAGTTGCGTTCGTGTGACTGAAGTTGAATGTATTTCTATGGGGGGAATATTTAATTCTGAAATCCCAACGTGCTTAGGTTCCCCCTGTTCGCAATACGAAGGTTTTGAAATGAGGAAATATAGTGATAATCCATTTTCTTCTTCTGTGCCAACATGTAATCCTTGTTTGAATTCAGATCCGAATGATAATAGTGTATCGTATGTTCCTGGACAATATTATGAAGAACTTGGTGGATATTTCATTGGTTATATGGGACTGGATAATCCCTGTGATTATAGTGACGTTCTACAAACCTCAAATTATCCTTTGGCAAAAGGACAAATTAAAAAACAAATAGAAAAACACACAAGAAACACCATAAATTATCTTCCAGGAATGGATTGGGATAGTTCTGATATTAATTCAGATCTTCCTGGACCCGAATTGGATAATTCATATCTTTCATATAAAACCAAATATACAGACAAAGAACCAAACACAAATATAAAAAGAGGATGGAACCCATTTGAGGACCATTTAACACCAAACATGGTCTATTCGTACACATTAACAAATTCCAATTATGTTTCTGGTCTCTTTTCGGATATGTTTGATATATGTTCCATTAATCCACCCACAGATTCTTCGTGCAAAACAGACAAGGGAGATAACCAATTTTTACATAATGTATATTTCCCCAATCTATATGGATGTCCTGCTGGAAATTTGATTAGTCCTGGTGAAAGTTATTATCAAGATTTTTATAAAGAAATTCCATATAGTAAATATTGTAACGCTCATAATAAATGGCATATTAATAAATTTGATGAAATAATATATCCTTCCTTGGTTTCTTTATATGGGTGGACTGAAGGATCCCGAAACAACCCAATACATCTTGATAATTCAGATTATGTGCATTTTGCAAATCAAATATACGGTCAAGATAAACTTCATAGAAGATGGGCACTCGTGATGAGTCCCGTAGATATTATAAACCCAAATAATCTTTCCGGCGAAACCAACTACCAATTGCGGTGGGGTATGATGCAAAATGGATCTGTTAATTCTGATGGTAAAAGTAAAACAAGAATTATCGAAACCACAGAATATGACGGTTTATTAAACACAAGAATGTTTGACAATACATCCTATGAAAATAACTTATGGTTCTTTGGTGATAATTTAGATTATGAAAAGTGGGAACATAACATAAACAACAATTGGGATTCATCTGTTTCACGAATTGATATAAACAATTCTTCGGAAATGTTTAAAACTGAATTTGAGAACATGTGGAAGAAAATTAACACAAACAATAGTTGTTTGTGGCAAGTATCAAATATAAACACCAATGGTGGCATTATGAATGATTCTGATAAATTTGAATATTCTAGTGGATTTGAAGATTGGTATATCCCAAGTATGTCTGAATTAGGATATGTTTACTGGGCAACTAAAAATACCAATTTAAATAATAATCTATCAGCAAATAATCACAAACCAGTGAGAGAAGAATTATATTGGTCCTCTACCAGTGCCGACAGGTGGTATATCAACCCATCTGATGGAACATATGTTAGACCAACAAAAAAGAATTTCAATTGGAATTGGGATAACTTTATTGGATATGATGGAAATGGTGGTCCGGATGAAAATTATTTTAACACCATGGAAACAGTTTTGAGTGGTTTGCCGGACAATGATCCAAACATTGATAAAGACGAAATAATAAGAAAGTCGGGAAATGCCCACAGAATGTCATGCCAAGTATTTAATGGAATTAATCCTATTATCAACCACCATCTCTGTGGTTATGATGAAAACAGTACATGTGAAGGAATGGTGGTAACACCATTCAGAGATGAAGAAATAGCATCTCTTAGATTAATAAGAAGAGTTTTAGTTTATACTTCTGAGAGTGACTCCTGGATGAATGATTATAATCCAGGTGATGTTGGAATCTCACGAAAATCATACACGAAAGAACCGGCTTGGAAAAACAACAATCATCCTAATGATGGGATGAAAGGTTGTCTAAATAGTTAAAATAGTATGGGAAATTATTCATGGTTTATATTGGAAGTAGTCGAGTATATCCAAATAACACAGAAGGAATGATAGGTCCAACTGGTCCGTCAGGTCCAATGGGACCAGTCGGGTCTTTTGATGGATCTACTTCTGGTCTTACCGGCCCAACTGGACCAACAGGATATTATATAGTAGAGGGATATACTGCAAGTGATTCTTTCCATATTAAATTATCAAATGATATTGGATTTACTCTTGACAATTTATTAGATTTAGAAAACAATCTATATGATGCATATGGTATTACGATGCCTGTGCCTGTTGGGTTTACTGGTGGAAATATTTTTGATGAGTATTTACAAGGTGCTTCTGGGACTACATTCTTTTTTAAATCAATAACCGGCGGAGCAAATATAACAGTAACTTCGACGGACAATAGTATTATTATTAAAAGTTCGTCAAATTCGTTCTCTGGGGTAACTCTTGGTGCAATAACTGACGAAAAGGTAATTATAACATCTTCTTCAAATAGTGATGCTTTACAGGATCAAGTGATATCATCATCTATAAGTATAATACCCGAATCTGGTATTACTGGTGCTCTTGATTTAGAATATAATAATGTATTCAATCCATATTCTTTGAATAAACTTTCTGTTGGACCAATCCAAGAAACTGAACTTGTTGGTATTACAGGTGGTCCATGTTTAGGTGGTCCTTGTGTTCAGGGAGAAGGTATACTTTTAGATATTCGTGATGGTTCTGTTATTAAAATAGCAACACCAATAGGCATTCAGGGTATTACTGGAGAATTTAATAGTCTAGGGTGGTTTTCTTTTACTGCGTTCATTGACGGCAATGATCTGTGGGACGTACCATCTGATATAAAATTTGAAAATGACACTTCTCTTGGATGTGGTTTAAATATTGTTCATTTTACTTATGATCCAACATTATCATCTTCTAATTGGAAAGCATCTTTAGTTTCAAAAAACTACAATAAAGACGATTGTCCAATTATAGAAAACTCAATTGGTTCATGCTGCTACATAAATGAATCTGGATCACAAGAGTGTTTGGAGTATATGACTAGTGAAGATTGCACAATCAATTATGGTGGTAATTTTTCTTTATTGACACCATGCTCTTCTTCCTGTTCTGAATTAATAATAGGAATTTGTTGCATTGGTCCAGATTGTCACCAAGATATGTCAAACACAGAATGTGATTATTTTGGAGGAATTTTCTGGGATTATATTCCATGTCCACCAAATAGTTCTTATGGAGTGTGCTGCCTTTCTGGTAATAGGTGTGAGACAAACACATTAATAGGATATTGTGATTCTTCTGGTGGAACGTGGTATTCTTATGATGTTGGTGCTGATTGTGGTTGGTGTTTAGATAAACCTGAAGATACGGGTGCATGTTGTCCTGCCAATAGTGGGGACTGTTATCAAACAACTGGAGACAAATGTATCTCTCCATGGAATTTCTTAGGAGTAGGAACCGAGTGTTCACAATGTGGTAATATTCTGGGTTCGGCTTGCTCGACGGAGGTGACAAGTTGTATAGACAATATCACCAACGATGAAAGCCCAGGATACCCATATATTTGGTCTCCTGTTCCTTGCTCACAAAATAATACTTGTAGTTCCGGAGCATGTTGTACACCAGACAACGGGAGTGATTTTTTCACTTGTGATTCGAATACACTGGGATATAATTGTACTGGTACATTCTACCCAAATACTAGTTGTAGTGGATTAAGTGATGAACAATGTCCGGCGGCACCGGAAGATCATGATTTCTGGTGTTGCACGTTGTACGCCGTGTGTAGTGGTTATGACTGCTGCTCTGATTGTACGCTCGGGAAGTGTTTAGATCCCAATGATGATTGCAGCGCTTGTTGTTATGCAGCGGCCAAAGGCTGGTTCCTTGACGGCAACCCACCCGGTAATTATGTTTGTACGGGGCCATATAACACGCAAGACTATGATCCATCTGTTCAATGTCCTTCGTGGGTTATAGATCAAGAGTTAATTTATCCCCCCTGCAACGCCACTTGCACGGCCGGTTCGGGCTGTGATGATGTTTGTACTGGAAGTGTATATGTAGATGATGAGTATGTTTACGCATGTCCATCCTGCGGCGGTTGTGCTGGGTCTGAATGTCCTGGTTGTTGCACCGGCGTCTCCGAGGCGGCAAGAACAGCCGAAGATGTGACAAATTGTGCTGATTGCGATGTTGTTGGTGAAGATTTCTGCTGTGATCCGTGTCAACAAACCGGATCTTGTTGTGTTAATGTTGCAACAGATGATCTTCAAGATGAATATATTTGCATAATACCAACACTGGACGACGGAACTCCATTTGGATGTATAAGTGAACTTCAGTGTGAAATTTTAGATGGGACTTGGGTAGAGGGTGGCGTTTGTGGTGAGATTGATTGTTGTGAACATATGCCTTTGTTGGGCGCGTGTTGTGTGTTTGATAATTCGTTAAATCAATATATTTGTACTATTGCAACACCGACAAATTGTCTTAATTCTGGTGGTCTCTTTATGGGACATGAAACATCCTGTGATGATATGTTGTGTGGATGTGAAGCATATGGTGCATGTTGTATTCCTAACTTTGATAATTCGACGTACACATGTGAAGAAACTACTGGAACTAATTGTACACAATTAGAAGGAATATTTGTAGAAAATTCACTATGTGGAAATACTGATTGTAATGAAATATCATTCACTGGTGCTTGTTGTAATGAATATTATGGAACATGCGCAGATAACGTTTCTATTACTGATTGTACTGGAACTTTTCACTTCCAAGATACCTGCGATAGTATTGTTAAAAATAACAGTCTACTATTAGATCCCAGATTAGATCCCACAGATTCACAAGAAAATAGTTTCAATACATCCTATCTTCAATGGAAAGCGTGGCCCGGCAAAAGTCAATATCCCTTTGGTGCAGAGTGTGAAGATTTATCTTGTTCTTATTGCGGTGATTCTTCTGGTGATTCTCATTGCATCAACTGTACAATAGATGATTCTGTTTTCAAATATCACAATAATGATCCTGGATATGTTGGATATCATTGCCCGTCTTGTGCTGAATATGGTAGATGTTGCGTTTCTAAATGGTGGAGTGTTAAAGAGGATTTAGAAAATAATAGTTCGATTAATAGTGCAGAAGAGGCTCTAGATTATGTAGATAATGACCCACAGCATGAAGGATTAGATGGAACAGAAACATATTGTTTATCTTCAACTGAAGGTATGTGTGACATGATGATGGGTCATTTTGAACCATCATTCCAGCAGTATGAAAACTCTAGTTGTCCCGATGCTCCAGGAGGAGAATGTTGCCCCTCCAGTGACCCAACATATAACTCTTTCTGTGATTTGGATCAAGTCGTTTGTTGCTCACGAACGAGTGGTCATGGTGGGTTGGAAATGAGAGATAGTTGGTATGATTGTGTTTTTGGAGATTTTGATACAACTGGAAAATTTGGTGTTCCTTTATCTCCAAGATATAAAACGGTACAAGATGTGCCCGACGAGATTAAAAGCAAATTAAGTTGTGGTCAAGCATATGCTGGTGGTGTTTGTTGTTATAAACATCACGTTGGGTCTGACTGCGATGGTAACTGGGTGGCACCGTGGTTAGAGAATGTATGTTCAGAAATTGCTGAAGAAGACTGTCATTTTAATGGTAGTACTCGTTACTATAAATGGCTAGATGGGGCGGATTGTTCAGACAACCCATGTCACCGGGGAATTCATTGTTGTACTGATGGTGAATGCTATGAGTTTACTGTTAGGGATGGTCAACGGGATTGTGGTGCAGGCATTGAGGAATACGCCACTACATTCCCCACCGCTGCTACTGTATGTGGCAGGGCGGGGGGGAGTTCCGACATTCTCGGCTCGCTTGGTATGTGTTGTGCAGATAACGCGGGTACAGAAGAATGTGATGGGTTAACACCCTCTTCCTGTACGGGTGCTTGTTGCGTTAATGGTAATTGTGAGGACCTGCTTCTATCAGAGTGTGACGGCGGTTCTACTGGTAACTATCTTGGACCTGGCACTGAATGTAAGTATATAACTTGCGGAGGAAGATGCTGTCCGTCCTACGACGATACAGCGGGGACTCAGTGCCAACATGCGGTGGACTTGGCTGCATGTCGAGACCTTAATGGTTATAATGCCAACTTTGATGGTCATAATACATTCTGTGAACATGCTACATGTGAAAATAACGGCGGACTTGGTGTTGACACGCAGTGTTTTACTACTGGAGCATGTTGTATTCAAGGTAGTTGCACAGATATGGAGATACCAAATGAAGACGGCTATGACGATGCTATAGGCCCAGAGGAATGTCATGCTCAAAATGGTACTTGGCACTACCGAGGTTCGTGTTGTAGTAGACCTGATTTTGAGTGTAATACCAAATGGGAACGGGGTGCGTGTTGTTGGACCGACCAGTACGGCCGGAACCGATGTTGGAATGCGTCTCGGCAGTTTTGTGACCAG
>Ga0098047_10000070_pt1 | contig 38770 bp, 37 predicted proteins | sample 12_taG_FD_92585 | JGI IMG/M metagenome (GOLD analysis project Ga0098047, IMG submission 92585) | Marine viral communities from the Subarctic Pacific Ocean - 12_ETSP_OMZ_AT15267 metaG | ecosystem: Environmental > Aquatic > Marine > Oceanic | place: Subarctic Pacific Ocean | collected 2015-01-16 | reverse complement strand
ATATTTAACAGACATTATCGGATTGTCAGGTTTAAACACATCAAGTGTTACATCTGCATCAGATGCTTTTAAAAATACTAGAAGATTAATTTTTGATAATCATAACTTTGGTGCAAACTTTGGATCTACCTGGAATATGGCAGGTGCTAGTTTTTATCAAATGTTCTATAGAAATGGATATAGTGCTAGTGTAAAAGGAATATTTCCTAATGTTACAAATTGGAATATGGCAAATGTATCTAGTATGGTTGACATGTTTAGAGATGCAAAATATGCAACTGGTCAAGTTGTAACATTGAATTGGGCTATGGTTTCAGTTACTAGTATGCAGTATATGTTTTATCTTAGTGATGGACTTGACATAATAGATTTAACAGGATGTACTACATCTAATACTCTTACAAGTATGTTAGGAACATTTTATAATAGTGATTTTTCTTCTATAACATTTGGAGCTAATTGGGATTTTTCAGGAGTGACTACTGTAAACAGTTTAATAAGAACTACAACTAGTCTTACAGATTTTATAATTGATTCTAGTGCTGACTTTGGAGCAGTTACAGATCTAGTAAATATTTGTAATAGTGCTGGAAGAATGACTATAACACAATATGATAATTTTTTAGTAAGATTAGCAGCAACAAATACTACACTAGGTTTAACTATGACATTAACAAATTGTGAATATACTTGTGCTGTATCAGCAGGAGCTACTGCACATGCAGCATTAATTACTTTAGGATGGACAATAACTGATGCAGGTTGCGTATAAAATATAAGATATGGCACAATTTAATATAAATGAGATAACTAAAGATAATCCTAATAGATGGTTTTATGTAATGAATGGTGAGGGAGAAGCAGATCTTGTTGTATTTGGCTATGCTGGTGATCAAGGAGTAACTGAAGTTATAACAGGTCAACCAACTATTAGTGCTTTTTTAACTGAAGATGAATTAGAGACTTTTATTAATCAAGATACAGGAATAACAGATTATTATAAAGATGCTGTTGAAGGAAATAGTTCTAAGTTTCAAGCACCTTCTCAAAAATATGAGCCCATTATTCCTGAACCATTACCAAATCCACCAGATGATGGTGAGGAACTATTATAATATACAATGGAAGTAAAAGGGATATTTGAAACCTACGCAACAATAAGTTTAAATGACTTATCAAAGATTGATTTCTTACAGATAGGAGAAACATCAGAGGATACAATAAGAAAAAATTTATTAGATCCACCAACACAGTTTATTATTAAGTGGGATACTGAACCTACCTTTATTACAGATGGTACAGTTGTCCCTATTGGTATATATACTCATGAACAATGTTTAGAACTAATGGCTACAAGTACATGGTCAAATGAAGAAGAGGTCTAATGGGAGTATCTATAAATACCAATAAGACTCTAGGAGTTAGTGCAGGATCTAAAATTATAGCTCCTCAAACTTCTGCTTTTACAAATATTTATAGTACTTCTTATGACGGAGTAGATGATTATGTGGATTTAGGGACATCTATACCTTTAGGTATAATGACAATATCGTGGTGGATGAAATCAACAGACACAGTTGGCAATAAATCTGTAACAGGTAACGGGCTTGGTAGATTAAACATTGTTGGAACTACACCCTTAATATTATTATCACCGTGGAATTATAGATATTTTGATGACCAAGCAGCAAAATTTGATGGGAATTGGCATCATTGGTTAATGTTTATAGCGGGTGCTGGAAATAGTGATATTGCTTCTTCTAGGATATTTGTTGATGGAAGTGAAATAGGTACGGGTTCTACAGTGCCAGGAAGTAGTCCAGCATATGCAAGCCCATCACTGCTTGGTAGAGGACAATATGGATATATTGCAGCAACCATTGATGAATTTGCAGTATGGACATCTGACAAAACCTCTGATGTTACTGCAATTTATAATGGAGGTAATCCTCAAAGTCTTGATTCATATAATCCTGTTGGATATTGGCGATTTGAAGAAGGAAGTGGAACAACTGCAATAGATAGTGGAAGTGGTGGAAATGATGGAACTTTAGTAAATGGTACTACATATTCAACAGATGTACCTTAATAGACAACGAAATGGTGATGAATAAACAAATAAGTATTGGACAGGTAATTAAACTTGTAATATTTGTAGTCACACTTTCAGGTATGTGGTATTCTAATCAACACCAGGTAGATTTATTAGAAGATAAAGTAGAGAGATTAGAAAGAGAGCTTCACAACACAGACCTAAAGGTTTTGGAAACTGATATAGAACATATAAAAGATGAGGTAGAAGAGATAGAGGAAGCTATGTCTAAGTATGAAAATAAAAAACGTAACAGACCCTAGTTTTCATAGTTTAAATATTTTTTGTATATTATAAGTATATATTTATTTATAAATTACTTAGTAGAATGGAACTTTCGGGAATGCAGATAGGCTTTGGAGCCTTAGTTTCTTTATTATCTGCAGTTGTAGGAGCACTAACAGTTTGGTTTAGCTTAAAGAATAAGGTGGAAATTCAGCAAGTGATTTTAAGAAATCTTACTGTTGATATGGAAGAGATTAAAACAAATAGAAAAGAAGGACAGGCTACAATGCATAAAAGGATAGATGTTTTAAAAGGACAAGTAGAATTGAATAGAGAAAAAAGTAATGAATCATTGTCTGATATTAAAACTGAAATGAAAGATATGGAGTTGAGAATTATTCAAGCCATTCATGACATAAAAAAATAAACAAATGAAGTTTATATCTTTATTAGCATTATTACTATTATTTGCTTGTAGCCCAAAAACTAGATTCACTAGATTGATTGAGAAACATCCAGAGTTACTCACTATGGATAGTGTAGAAGTTATTGATACTGTTAGAATTACAGTTCCTAAAGTAGAACATGATACCGTGTTCACTAATCATTTTTTTACAGAGATTAGAAAAGATACATTAGTAATTCAAAAAGATAGACTTACTATAGAGATCTACCATGATACTATTCATGATTCAGTTTATGTTAGAGGTATATGTGATACCATTACAGTAGAAAAGATTATAGAAAGAAAGATCCCAGTAAAATACTATGAGAAAACTCCTAAATGGAGATTCTTATTAAACAAAGCTATGTATTTTGCTTTAATACTAATTATTCTATATGGGCTATATAGAGTATATAAATTTTTAAAATCTAGAATATTATGAAAATATTTTTTAAACAATTATTAAGTGATGAATCAGGAAACTATTCATCTAAAAGATTATCAGGATTATTAGCTGTATTTACATTATTAGCTTGTCTAATAGCTAATACATTCACTTCTCCTGAAATTAGACCAGCTGAGTATCTTGTAGATGCTGTAGCTTTATTAGCCTTTGGATGTTTAGGGTTAACATCAATGGATAAGTATAGTAAAACTAAAAAAGAATCATGAGTAAAAGTGTAACATGTCCAAATTGTAATACTAGTTTTGATCCAAATCCCCAAGAAAATAAAAAAGAATCTAATTATATATGGTTATTTGACAATGGTCATGGAGGTATAATAAATGGTGTATATCAAACATCAGGTAAAAGATCTCCTAAATGGAATGATGGAAAGCAACTATTTGAAGGAGAGTTTAATAGAGCTATAGTAAAAAGATTAGTTAAACTATGTAATGATAATGGAATAGAATGTGTAAATATAGTTGATACACAGGAAGATGTAAGTCTTGGATCTAGAGTAAGATCAGCAAATAAAATAGCTAAAGCCTCAGATAAGAAGTGTATATACATTAGTATACATGCTAACGGCTTTAATAAAGAATCTGCTAATGGATGGTCTGTATATACTACTCCAGGTGTAACTAAATCAGATAAGATTGCTACAGTATTATATGAAAAAGCAGCAGCAGAGTTTAAAGGAGAAAAGATGAGAAGAGATACAAGAGATGGAGATCCTGATAAAGAAGCTAATTTTTATGTAATAAAACATACATCTATGCCAGCTATATTATCAGAGAACTTCTTTATGACTAACTATGATAACTGTCATAAGTATCATTTATCAGAAGAAGGTAGGAATAGAATAGCTAAGATCCATTTTCAAATGATTCAAGAAATAGAAGAAGAAAATGAAGTTTAGAAATGGTTGGAAGGCTCCCAATAAGCAATGGGATAAAATAATGATAAGATTCAGAATATCATTTTTAGATATTCTTTGTATTGAAGTAGATATATCAAGAAAATTTTATTTATTTACAATACTTAATTACACTATCAAAAACAGGTAGTATTCTCATAGTAAAAAAGAAAGTCTAAGTTTAATCACTTAGACTTTTTTTAGTTTAAATATTAATAGTTTAAACTTTATTTGTATATTTGTTTAAATATAAAAATTTAAACCAATGGAAAATCCAGAGAATTTATCTCCAGAAGAACTTGCAGAAAAAAAAGAAGAAATGCTTAAGTTCTATCAAGAATCAATGCCTTATCTAGAGGCACAATTGGAATATGAAAAGTTGCTTTCGGCAATTGATGAAATGAGATTCAAAAGAACTCAGATTCAAATGCAGTATGCTATGATGATGGCTCCCCCTGATGAAGGTGAAATGCAAGAAACTCCTGAATCGCAGCTACAGCCAAAAGTTGCTAAGAAAAGAACTTTGAAAAAAGCAAAAGTATAATGGCTATTGTTAAACAGGTTCAAAAAAAAGTGATAATGTCTAAAAAAGGTATTATCAAATTTCAGTTATTAACTCATTGTTATATTAAAGATATAGCAGTGAGTAATTCTGATCTAGAATGTTTAACATTACTTAGTAGTGTTGGTCCAATAGAACTTACACATTTTTGTTATGATGCAGCAGAAGAACATAAAATTTTTAAATCTCAACAAACAGTAAGAAATTGTATTAATAAGTGTATTAAGAACAATCTTATAAAAAAGGATTTTAAAAATAAAAAAATTATTTCAATTAATAAAACTATTAAAGTAGAAACAAATGGTACAATATTTCTAGATTATAAATTTCTTGGCAAATGAATCCTAAAAAATCTAGATTATTATATCAAGAAATAGCTGAACAAAAAGATATATCAAAAAGTTTAGTAGAAGATTTATTAGATTTTTATTATAGAAATGTTAGAACATTATTAAGTGAGTTATATCATCCAAGAATAAATATAACAGGTTTAGGTTTATTTATGCCTAATGAAAGATCTATTAAAAAAACTATACCTAAACTTGAGAAGTATTTAGAAAATCATGATACATCAACTTATCCTGCATATTATAATAAAAAAATGTTAGAAGAAAAAATAAAATTTTTATATTCTATTAAAGAACAAATTGAAATTGAAAAAAAAAGAAAAGAAAAGTTTATAAATAATAAAAAAAATGTTAAGTTTAAAAAAGATATGGAAGAATAGAAAACAAATTTATGAAGGCATCAAGAATTCAACAATGCGAGATAAATTTGTAGAAGAAGTTTCAATACAAAGAATGAATTTATGTAAGGAATGTCCAGAATTAGATTTAAAAGGAACTAAATGTGAAATTCCAGGTAGTCAACCTTGTTGTAGTAATTGTGGTTGTTCTTTAGCTTTTAAAACACGAGCTTTATCTTCAGAATGTCCTATTGGAGAATGGCATGCAGTATTAACAGAAGAACAAGAAGATAAATTAGGTGAATTATGAGTTTAATATTTAAAGAAGTAAATCATAGTTATTCAAGTTCTAATAATGATAATATAGAATGGATCAGTGTAACTACACTAACTTCATATTTTAAAGAACTCTTTAATGCAAAAAAAATAGCTAAGAAAGTATCTAAAAGAAAAAATTCAAAATGGTTTGGGATGAAACCTAAAGCTATAGAGGAAGCTTGGAAAGAAGAATCTGAAAGGGCAATGAATTTAGGAACATTTTATCATAATCAAAGAGAATTTGATATATGCAATTTTGCATCTATGAAAAGACAGGGAGTTACTATACCAGTATTCTCTCCAATAGTTAAAGAAGATGGTGTAAAATATTCACCAAAACAAAAATTAGATCCAGGAGTTTATCCTGAACATATGGTATATTTAAAATCTGCAGGAATATGTGGCCAATCAGATTTAGTTGAAGTAGTTAATGGTAAAGTAACAATAATAGATTATAAGACTAATAAAGAAATTAAAATGCAATCTTGGAAAGATTGGGAAGGGATTTCACAAAAAATGAAATTTCCTTTATCTCATTTAGATGATTGTAATTTTAATCATTATGCATTACAACTCAGTATTTATATGTATATTATATTAAAGCATAATTCTAAGTTAAGACCTGGAAATATGTTTATACATCATGTTCAATTTGAAGAAGATGGTAAAAATGAACATGGTTATCCCATAACTAGTTATACATTAGAAGGTGATCCTGTTATAAAAGATATAATTCAAATTCCTGTCCCTTATTTAAAGGATGAAGTAATTTCATTAATACATTATTTAAAAGATAATAAACATAAAATAATAAAGAAGTGATTGTAAAATTATTTGATATACAAAATGGTAAAGCTGTACCAACAGAACATTGCTATACATTAAAGTCTTTAAAAGATATAATGGATAATTATCCAGAAGAATATTTAAAAATATATCAATATTTATTTTATATGACATGTCCTAATCCAGATATGAATCCCTTCTTTCATACACCAGAAAACGAAAAAGAAGAAGTAATATTAAAAGAAGTAGAAGCAGAATTTTCCACAGAAGATGATGATATCTATAATGCTCTTCAATTTTGTCAAAAGATGTATACAACACCTACATCTAGAGCTTATAAAGGAATTGCAGCTATGTTAGATAGATTAGGTAGATATATGGAAACTACACCAATTGAACACGGTAGAGATGGAAATATTAATTCTTTAGTAAATGCTGCAGCTAAATATCAACAGATTAGAGAGTCATTTAAAGGAGCTTATAAAGATCTTCAAGAAGAGCAACAAAGTAATGTAAGAGGTGGAATAGGATTAGGATATGACCAATGATGCAGAAATATATCAAGATATACCAACGTGGAATAATGGAACTTGGGAAACTACAGATTTTGAATCTAGAGAAGAATTTGCTAGTTATATAAGAAATCTTTTCAAAGAACCTGGTAAATATGAGTTTGATGAAAATAGTTCTGCATTTAATTTACAAGCTACTATATTTAATAAACAAGGTTTTTATTGCAATGCTCCATTTAAATCAAGAGATTTTATAAATTATTGGGATGGAGAAAAGAAGAAATGCAGAAAAGGTGTAATATTTAAATCTAAAGATAAGGTCTGGTATATAGCACGAGATTATTATATGTGGTTAAATTTCTTACCAATATTTAATAAAGAAATACAAAAATTTGGATTTGCTGATATTAGAGATGCTCAATATCATATGGCATTATATGAAATGCTTGCAGAATTAAATTTTAAACATGTAGCTATTTTAAAGAAACGTCAGATAGCTTCTTCTTATTATCATATGGCAAAACTTGTTAATCAACAATGGTTTGAGCCAGGTGTAACTTTAAAAATAGGAGCAAGTCTTAAAGATTATATAAATGAAAAAGGTTCTTGGAAGTTTTTAGATGAATATGCTGCATTTTTAAATGAACATACAGCTTGGTATAGACCTATGAATCCTAGTAAAGTTCTAATGTGGCAACAAAAGATTGAAGTTAGAAAAGGAAATAGAAAAGCTGAAGTAGGATTAAAAGGAACTATTCAAGGTATGTCATTTGAAAAAGATCCAACAAATGGAGTAGGTGGTCCAGTAAAATACTTTTTTCATGAGGAAGCTGGAATTGCACCTAAGATGGATAAGACATTTGAATACATGAGACCTGCAATGCAATCGGGACTTGTTACTACTGGTTTATTTATAGCAGCCGGATCAGTAGGAGATCTATCACAATGCGATCCTTTAAAGGATATGATATTAAATCCTACATCAAAAGATATTTATGCTGTAGAAACAAATCTTATTGATCATAAAGGTACTATAGGTTTATCAGGTTTATTTATTCCTGAACAATGGTCTATGCCTCCATATATAGATGATTATGGTAATTCACTTGTAGAAGAAGCTACTATAGCTTTACAAGATCAATTTGATACATGGAAAAAAGATTTAGTTCCAGAAGACTATCAATTGAGAATATCTCAACATCCCCGAAATATTAAAGAAGCATTTGATAATAGATCTGTATCTATATTTCCTACACATCTACTTGCTGCACAGGCTAGAAGAATAGAAGAAAAAGAATATGGTTATGAATTTCTTGATATATCTACTGATACAGAAGGAAAACCAATTGTCCAAAAAAGTAATAAACAACCTATTAAAGATTTTCCTATAAAGAAAAAAACAGAAGATAAAACTGGATGTTTAGTTGTATGGGAAAGACCTAATAAAGAAAAACCAGATTTTGGAAGTTATTATGCTTCTATTGACCCTGTTGCAGAAGGTAAGACTACTACATCAGATTCTTTATGTTCTATTTATGTAATGAAAAATTCTGTAGAAGTAACTAAAATAACAGGAGAAGAAACAGAAACTTATATTGAACAAAGTAAAATAGTTGCAACTTGGTGTGGAAGATTTGATGATATAAAGAAAACTCATCAAAGACTTGAACTTATAATAGAATGGTATAATGCCTGGACAGTTATTGAGAATAATATATCTCTTTTTATAAATTATATGATTCATAGAAAAAAACAAAGATATTTAGTACCCAAAAATCAGATTATGTTTTTAAAAGACTTAGGTGCAAATAGAAATGTATTCCAAGAATATGGTTGGAAAAATACAGGAACTTTATTTAAATCTCATTTATTAAGTTATGGAATAGAGTATGTGAGAGAAGAACTTGATCAAGTAACTAAAGAAGATGGTACGGTAGTTAAAACTACATATGGTATAGAAAGAATTCCAGATCCTATGTTAATTAAAGAAATGCAAGAATATGCAGTTGGAGTTAATGTAGATAGATTAGTATCTTTTGTTGCACTTGTTTCTTTTATGAGAATTCAAGAATCTAATAGAGGATATGCAAAGCAAGTTATAAGAGATGACGCAGCTAGAAACTTGCAAAAGTCAGAAAATTTGTTTAAATTAAATAGTAGTCCGTTTAGGCATCTAGGCAAAAAAAATAATAAGAGAAATAGTAGATCTTTTAAAAGATCAGCTTTTAAAAATATTAAATAAAAACTATGCAGGTATATAATGCACTTCAATTAAAAAAAGGAGCTAAAGTTGAACAAAATAGAATGGGTTCTGTAATACAACCTTTACAATTTTTATTACAGAAAAAAAAGAATGATGAATGGGCTGCTTGGAATTTAGATTGGTTAGAATGGAATGGTTTAAGACAATTACAAGTAAATTCAAGAAGACTTTCTAAAAATTATAAATTAGCTAAAGGTCATATTGATAGGAATGATTATATAGTTGAAGAAGATCTTGAAACAAGAAGTATCATTGATAATTTAACTGAAGATTCAGATTCAGGTTCAGCATTAGAATTAAAGTTTTATCCAATTATTCCTAATGTTATAAATGTCTTGGTAGCAGAATTTGCTAAAAGATCTACTAAACTTACTTACCGTGCTGTTGATGAATTTTCATATAATGAAATGTTGGAGCAGAAAAGAACAATGGTTGAACAAACTTTAATGACTCAAGCTGAAACTAAAATTTTAGCAGCAATGTTAGAACAAGGTTTAGATCCTGCTTCAGAAGAAGCACAACAACAATTAAATCCAGAAAATTTAAAAACACTTCCTGAAATAGAAGGCTTTTTTAAGAAAAGTTATAGATCTATGATTGAAGAGTGGGCAACTCATCAACATAAAGTAGATGTTCAAAAATTTCATATAGATGAACTTGAAGAAAGAGCTTTTAGAGATATGTTAATTACTGATAGAGAATTTTGGCATATGCGAATGATGGAAGATGATTATGATGTTGAATTATGGAATCCACTTCTTACTTTTTATCATAAATCTCCAGATTCTAGATATATATCTGATTCTAATTGGGTAGGTAATACAGATATGGTAACTGTATCAGATGCTATTGATAAGTATGGTTATTTAATGACAGATGATCAATTAGAGGCTTTAGAGGCTATATATCCTGTTAGAGCTGCTGGTTATACAATAACAGGTCAACAAAATGATGGTAGTTTTTATGATCCCACTAGATCTTATGAATGGAATACTCATATGCCATCTTTAGGAATGAGACAATATACGAGTGCAATGTCAGGTACTGTAGTAAAAGGAAATGATACAATTCAACAAATTCTATCACAAAGTGAAGATTATAGAGATGAAGGAACTGCATATTTAGTAAGAGTTACAACATGTTATTGGAAATCTCAAAGAAAATTAGGACACTTAACAAAAGTTACAGATGATGGAGAAGTACTAGTTGAAATTGTTACAGAAGATTATAAGGTAACTGATAAACCTTTATATGATAATAGATTGTTTAAAAATAAAAATAAAGATAATTTAATTTTTGGTGAACATATAGAATGGATTTGGATTAATGAAGTTTGGGGTGGTATTAAAATAGGACCAAATGTTCCAAGTTATTGGGGTATGGATAATCCTTCAGGTATGAGTCCTATGTATATTGGTATAGATAGAAAAAAACCAGGACCACTTAAATTTCAGTTTAAAGGAGAGAACTCATTATATGGATGTAAACTTCCAGTTGAAGGTTCTGTATTTTCAGATAGAAATACTAAATCAACTTCATTAGTAGATTTAATGAAACCTTTTCAAATAGGATATAATATAGTAAATAATCAAATAGCAGATATTCTTGTAGATGAATTAGGTACAATTATTATGTTAGATCAAAATACTTTACCTAAACATTCGTTAGGTGAAGATTGGGGTAAAGGAAATTTAGCTAAAGCTTATGTAGCAATGAAGGATTTTCAGATGTTACCATTAGATACATCTATTACAAATACAGAAAATGCATTAAATTTTCAACATTTTCAGAAACTTGATTTAGATCAAACTAATAGACTTATGTCTAGAATACAATTATCTAATTATTTTAAACAACAAGCTTATGAAGTAATAGGTGTAAATCCTCAAAGAATGGGGCAACAAATATCTTCACAAACAGCTACAGGTGTTGAACAAGCTGTAAATGCATCATATGCACAAACAGAAATTTATTTTATTCAACATTGTGATTATTTAATGCCTAGAGTACATCAGATGAGAACAGATTTAGCTCAATTTTATAATTCAACTAATCCCTCTACTAGATTAACATATATTACTGCAGCAGATGAAAAAGTTAATTTTGAAATTAATGGTACAGATTTATTGATGAGAGATCTTAATATTTTTACTTCAACTACAGCAAATCATAGAGCTATTCTTGAACAACTCAAACAAATGGCTGTGCAGAATAATACTACAGGAGCTTCTATATATGATCTTGGTAAAATTATTCAATCAGATTCTATTGCTGAATTAAATGCTGCTATGAAGGATTCTGAACAAAAACAAAAACAACAGCAACAGCAACAAATGCAACAAGAAGAACAAATGCAACAGCAACAAATTCAAGCTCAACAGCAACAAGAACAATTAAAATTTGATACTGAAGCAATGGAAAAAGAAAAAGATAGACAAAAAGATATTTTAATTGCAGAGATTAAAGCTGCTGGATATGGTTCAATGGTTGATATTGATCAAAATCAACAATCTGATTATAAGGATGCTATGGATAATATTAGAAAAACAGAACAATATCAACAACAAACACAATTACAAAGAGAAAAGCAAAGTAATGATATGTTAAAGCACAATCAAAAAATAAGTATAGAAGAACAAAAAATACAAGTTCAAAGAGATGTAGCTAATAAACAATTAGAAATTGCTAGAGAAAATAAGAATAAGTATGATACTAAATCATCAAAAGAAACAAAGAAAAAGAAATAACTAATATGGAAACATTTGAAATCTTAACACAATATGGGGTACTGGGTATATGGGTACTCTATGCTATTACTAGAGAGAGATGGTTATTAAGAAAAATAGAAAAGATTAGTAATAGATCTAGTATAGAGAGAGATAAGTGGAGAGAAGAAAGAGAGCAATTTATAAATCAGTGTCATCAGGAGAGAGAAAACTTTATAAAAGAGATTTCCTTAGTAAGGTCCGAAGAGAGAAAATTTTATATAAAAGAACTTGAAAAATTGTATAAAAAAATAAAATAGCTATATAATGCAAATTTTTAATTAATTATTTTTTAATTATTTTAAATTTTTAAAATTTATTTAGTATATTAAAGTATAACCAACAAAAAAATAAAAATGGCAGAAGAATTAAATGAGGAAACTCAAGTACAAGATTCTACAACGGTAGAAGAATTAGATGTAAATATTGAAGAAATTTTTGGTCAACCCGGAGCTGAAAGTGTAATGTTACCAGCAGAAGAAAAGCCAGAAGTAGAAAAAAAATCAAATCTTTTTTCTAAACCACAAGAAGATTTTGATCCTACGTTCATTGAAAAGACTGAAACTGTAACTAAAGAAAGTGAAAAATCTGAAACTGCTGATCCTGAAAAGGATAAAGCTTTAGTAGATGAAGCTCTATCTGAGTTAGATGAGATGATTACAGATGTGGAAACAACTGAATCTAAACCAGGAAGACGAAAAACTGATAAAAGTGGCCTTACTGAGTTAGCATCTAAAATGATTGAAGAAGGTACTCTTTTTGGCTTTGATGATGATAAAGAACTAGAAGAATATACTACAAAAGATTTTAGAGATTTATTTGAAGCAAATTTTGAAGAAAAAGAAGCTAAAATTAGAAGAGATACTCCAAAAGAGTTTTTTAACTCACTTCCTCAAGAACTTCAAGTTGCTGCTAAATATGTAGCTGATGGAGGACAAGATTTAAAAGGATTGTTTAGAACTCTTGCTCATGTAGAAGAAGTAATGGATTTAGATCCAGAAAATGAACAACATCAAGCTGAAATTGCCAGACAATACTTAACAGCAACAAATTTTGGAACTCCAGAAGAAATTGAAGAAGAAGTTGAAACTTGGCATGATATTGAAAAACTTGATAAAAAGGCTAGACAATTTAAACCAAAATTGGATGCTATGCAAGAAAAAATTGTTCAACAAAAATTAGCAGAACAAGAGTATAAGAAGGAACAACAGGAAGAGCAAGCTAGAAATTATATGGATAATGTATATAACACTCTTGCTCCTGGTAAATTAGGAGAGTTGAAACTAGATAAAAAAGTTCAGAATCATTTATATGCTGGATTAGTTCAACCAAATTATCCTTCTATTTCAGGTAAGCCTACAAATTTATTAGGACATTTGCTTGAAAAGTATCAGTTTGTAGAACCAAGACATGACCTTATTGCAGAAGCATTATGGTTACTTTCAGATCCAGATGGATATAAAAGTAAAATTAAAACTCAAGGTTCTCAAGAAGCAGTTCAGAAAACAGTAAGACAATTAAAAACTGCTCAGTCTAAAAAAATATCATCTTCTGGTGTAACTCCTGAAGCTAATACAAATAGTAGAAGAAAACCAACAAAAAGAACAACAGTACAAAGAAATAATAATATGTTCAAAAGATTTTAAATTAGTAACAAATAAAACAAATATAAAAAATGGCAACTCCAGTTTTAAATAATGGTATCTTTCTACGGGATACAGCCTATGAGGCAAGTTCACACGTAGACTCCTATCACTTGGTAAACATGTTGAAGGATGCAGAACCAATGGATTTAGGTCCAGTGGATTTATGGGCTATGGCTCAGAAAGTAGAAATGCCTCTTTACCAAATGTCTAGCTTTGGTGGTAAAAATGTAATTCAAGTTGATAATGCTCGTGGTGAGTACAAATGGCAAACTCCTGTTTCCTCTGATTTACCATACATTATTGAAAACATTGAAGAAGCTTCATATCTTGGTGCAGATGGTAATACTTTTCGCATTAAAATAAGTTCTAGAGAATTTGGACATGGTGATATTATCACTTATGACAAATACAATGGTGCTGAACTTTATATTACTGATGAAGATATTCTTCCAGTTGGTGATGGGTATATTTATACTGTACAACTTGTTAATAACAACACTTCAGCTACATTAGATACTGCATACTTAGCTAATGGTACTAAGTACTTTAGAAAAGGTTCTGCAAGAGGTGAGTATGGTGAAAGATTCTCTGATATTCAAACTTCAACAGGTTTCCGTGAATTCTACAATTATGTAGGAGGAGCTGAAGCTCATGTTCATTATTCTGTTTCTTCTAGAGCAGATCTTATGATCAAAGGAGGAATGAATGCAGATGGGACAGTTCCTGTAACTGAGATTTGGAAAACTAGTGGTGACGCTAAAAATCCTTCTGTAGCTTCATTAGAAGATATGGTTAAAGTAATGGGTAAAGATAAAGTTAAAAAAGCATTTGATAATGGTGACTTATCTAGATCTTTCCTTACTAATATGGAAGCAGCTCACTTAACTAAAGTAGCTAATGACATTGAGTCTTACCTTATGTGGGGACAAGGTGGTAGAGTTAGACAAGATGGTCCAGATGATTTGAGACTTTCTGTAGGTCTTTGGGCACAGCTTGACAACTCTTTTAAAAGAGTATACAACAAGAATAACTTCAACCTTGACTTATTCAGATCTGAAATTTATAATTTCTTTAATGGAAAAGTTGATTTTCAAGGTCCAGATCCAAAAAGACAACTTATTGTTCAAACTGGAATGGGTGGAATGAGAATGGTTAATGAAGCTATCAAACGTGAAGCTGTAGCATCAGGACTTGTAATTCAAGCTGCTGATATAGGTGCAATCACTGGTCAAGGAATGGATCTTAACTTCGGTTTTGCTTACACTTCTTATGTGATTCCTTTCTTAGCTAATGTTAAGTTTGTACTTAATCCAGCATTTGATAATGTAAATACTAATGATATTGAAAACCCAATCATTGATGGTTTCCCATTATCTTCTTATTCATTCATTATCTTTGATATCACTGATAATACTAATGATAATATCTTCTTATTGAAGTTATCTTGGGATAATCAACTTAAATGGTGGTATCAAAATGGTACAATGGACTACATGGGACGTAGCCAAGGATTCCAGTCTTCTGGACAATTCAATGGTTATAGAGTCATGATGTCTCAAACAATGCCAGCTATTTGGGTAAAAGACCCAACTAAAGTTCTAAAAATAGTTATGAGAAACCCAATTACGGGAGGATCATTCTAATAATAGTTAATAATTTAAAGGGGAGAGGAAACTTTCCCCTTACTTTTTAAAAACCAACAAAAATCAACAAAATGAAAAGTAAACATTTTACAATGGTGGAAACACCAACGATTAACAAAAGTTCCAAAGTATCTATTAAACCGTATTTTGATAAAAGAGTTGAAAATATGGGATTAGAGAATTATGGTTTAAGTTTATTTGATGGAGTTACTCATCAAGAACAACTTGCCTGTTTAGAAATTAATGGAATTGTTAGATATGTAACAGGTCTTAATGAATTTGCTCCTGAATTAAAAACTCTTCCTGCTGAACTTAAGGATGCTAGAATAAAAAATATTAGAATAGCAATTTCAGATTTAGAAAAAGAATTAGCTGCTAATGTAATTGATCCTGAAGATAAAGACTTTTGGAATAAAGTAACATTACTTAAACCTGATAATTCAGATTTTTGGAATAAAATTGAATTAACAGTAGGTAATGAACCTATATTTTTAAATAGTCAAAATCCTTATGATAGAATAAAATTATTTGCAATAGAAGCTGGAGGGTTTTCACTTGTAGCAAAAAGTTATGAAGATGCAAGATCAAGACCAACTCCTCCTAAATTTTATTTAGATAAAGAAGAACAAACAGTTTCTGTAAGAACTGAGTATAAGAAAATGCGAAATAAAGCACTTTCTGAATTACAAAAATTATTTGATAAAAATAGTACTAAATTATTCTATGTTGCAAAAGTTGTAGATGTAAATAGTCCACAATATAAAAAATCTACTCCTTTAGATGTTATCTATGAGAATATGGATAATCATATTAATGGAGATGGTATGGAAAGCAATTTAGAAAGAGCTGTAAAAACATTTTTAGATACAGTTGCTTTAGATATGGAAACTTTAAAAATTAAGTCAATTGTTAAAGATTCTGTATTTTTTAAGTACATTGTAACTAAGAGTGATGGTCATATATATCATGCTAAGAAGAATGCTGTATTAGGAAGAAATGTTTCTGATGTACTAGAGTTCTTAAAAAATCCTCTTAATGAAGATATCTTAGATGATTTATCTAAAAATTGTGAGAAGTATTGGAAAAGTTAAACTTTAAAAATTAGAAATTATGCCAAGAGAAGATAGATTAGCTAAAAGAGAGTTAAAAACTTATGATAAATATACACAGGCACGAAAATCTGGAAATGCTAAAAAAGCTGGAAGATTATATGATAAGCTTGTTAATAGACAAAATAAAAGTATTGGCTCTGGTGTAAATGTTAATTATGATACTGGAGAGTATACAATTGATGAAAAGAAAATGGGAGGATCTGTGACTAAATGGTCAAGAAATCCAAAAGGTAGTAGAAGAACTTTGTAAAACTTAAAAATAAAAATTATGCCAGTAGTAAATGGAAAAAAATACCCTTATACAGAAGAAGGAATTAAAGCTGCTAAAAGAGCAAATGATGATCTTTATGGTCCAGATGCTGTAATGACAGGAATAGTAGGAATGCCTAAATATACTAATGATCCAAGAGCTTGGCAAGGACAAAAATTAAAAAAAGGTGGATGTGTCAAGAAATCTAGATAATAACTTATGAAAATTACTAAAATGACAAAATCTGAAATGAGAAAATGGGAAGTTGAATCTGCTCTTTGCACTTTACAAAAAGCTGAAGAAATTAAGAAGAATTCAAAATTAATGAGTGATGTTAAAAAAGCTGCTGATGCTGAAGTAAAAAAATTACAATCTCTTACTGGAAGTATTGCACCTAAGAAAACATTATCCAGACCAAAAAAGAAAACTCTTAAGAGAAAATAGTTTATGAATCATGATCCTGAAACAGAAATTAAATCAGATGATGATTTAATTTACATTTATTGGCAATAATGGCAACTAAAAAGAAAGATAAAAAGTGGATGCAAAAAGTTAGTGCTTCTATTAAAAAAAGAGGTACTAAAGGTAAATGTACACCCATAACTAAAAAAGGTTGCACAGGTAAAGCTAAAGCATTAGCTAAAACTTTTAAGAAAATTGCTGCTAAAAGAAAGAAAAAGAAAAAGAAATGAAAAAAAGTAAAAAAAGTAAAAAAATGAATCCTGCAGAAGCTCTTGGTAAAATGCAAAGAGCTAAGATGGGTATGGCTGTAGGTTCACAACTTGAAGGTGGTAGTATTGTATATGATGATGATGATAAAAAGAGACAAGCGAGAAGGGAAAAAAGAAAAGCTAGAAGAGAGCATCGTAGGTTTTTAAGAAAACAACATGAAGCTCCTGTTAGGCGTAGAGATAAAAACTAAAAAATAATTAATGTTAAATAGTGCAATAGTTATAAAACTAAAACAAAGGATCAACAAGCTTGATAGCCAAGACTATGATAATATAGAATGTTGGGAAGCTGTTGAAGCTTTTAATAAAGCTCAGGTAGAATGGACTAGAAGACAATTACATGGACTTAATATTGTTAAAGAAGGTGATGAACAGTCTACTAGAAGAAAAGATGATCTTCAAGTTTTATTATCTCAAGATACTTTAACTATGGTAGATAAAAAAGATTATTTTTTTGGTGTTATTCCTCAAAATTATCTTCAATGGAAAAGAGTAGATGTCTATGCATGTAAAGATTGTTGTGAAGATAGAAGAATGACAGTTTATTTAGCAGAAGAAGGAAACTTAAATCAATTAATGAGAGATAAAGCAAAAGAACCTAGTTTTGAATGGGCAGAAACTTTTGCAACATTAACTAGTAATCAAATTCATATTTATACTAATGATACTTTTGATATTTCTAAAGCTGATTTAGTTTATTATAGACAACCAAGAAGAATTCAGATTCAAGGATGTACAGATCCTTATACTAATACAGAAACCTTAATAAGTATTGAATCAGAATTTAAAGATGATATAATTGAATTAATAATTGACGAAGCTGTAAGTGTATTAGCAGGAGATATTGAATCACCAATACAATATCCAAGAGGTAGTCAAACAGCAGAAAGAAATAATTAATCTATAACTTGATTATTTAAAAAACTTTTATTATATTATAGTATATTTATTTATTAATTAAAAAAAGTCCTCTGAATCAAAAATAGGAGGCAATTAAAAAAATGGCTTATTTTAATCACGCTTTTAAAAAGACCTTTGTATTAAGCGAATATATTGACCCTGCAGCTGGACCAACAACACTTGGACTTACTTCAGGACAAATGTCTTTATTCAATGCTCAAACATGGTTCGCTACAGATGTAGAAACACCTGAGTGTTGTCAATTTATTATTGCATCTGGTGCACCTTATCAACAAGACAAAGTTGGATCTCATCATGGAGGTTACCAAGCAAGTCTTAAATCTAAAGGTGTTAATCCAAAGTATGTAACTAAAATGTGGACTTCTAATGGACATGCTGCTCAAAATGCAATTTTAAACATTGGTAAAACTCCATATACAGAAGCTAATCTAATAGAAGATTGCTGTCCAGAGTTTCTTTGTGGTGAAAATTATCACTTAAGAATTGATATTAAAGGTTCTCCTGCATTAAGAGCATTGAATCATCAAGCATATGCTGAAATTACGGCATATACAGGATGTTGTGCTGATGCTACTGTAGCTCCTGTTGCTGTTAACCCAGCAATTGTGATGCTAGAATGGCAAGCTGGAATTTTAGATAGTCCTATCCTTATGGGAGGCTTGAATAATCAAGAAACTCCAACTGGTGCTCAAGGACCATTTGTTATTCCTGTAGTAACTGTAACTGAAGCAGGTGATGCTGGTGTTGTTACTGATGGTTCAACACTAATTTATCCTACTGGAACTGATGCTGCTGTTTTAGTAGCTGCTAAAGCTGCTACTGATACGTATTTAGCTTTAGTTGGACCTGGTGTTACTGTAACTACTGCTGATCTTTATACTCCTGTTGCTTACACTGATGAGTGTGCTGGTTTAACTTTAATAGGTGCTTATGTAGAAACAACATTTGGAGATTGTACTTTCCAACCTTCAGATTTCTATAATGTAGAACCTTTAAGATTATATGCTTCTGAAGTAGACTTAAATGGTGATCCATGTTTATTTACTGGAATTTGTATTGCAACTGAATGTCCAGGTTATCAAGCTCAAGGATTAGGAGAATCTGTTGCAAGAGATTTTATTATGTCAGAATCTTACAGACAAAACTTCTTAGCAACTGATTTAAGAATCCGTGAAATTACTCAAGGTAATGACATGTTAGGTACAGGACCTGGTCAAGTTGATAGAACAGCTCTTTATGATCATACTTATCTTTTACACAGTGTTCCAAGATTTAATAATCCATCAGGAACATTTGATAATGATCAATATATAATTGATGTTGTTTCTTTATCAACACCAGCTGGTCAAGCTGAACAACTTTTATTTACTACTGATATTCGTACTATTTTGGATGCATGTGGTAATCCATGTTACGAACAACCAACTGAAAATAATAGCCCTTGTCATGACCCATCTATTATAGTGGTAGTACCACCAGCAATACCTTAGTATTAGAATATAATAACTTATAAAAGGGAGAGTGAGACCTAAGTTTCTCCTCTCCCTTTTTTTATTTTTAAATTATGGCAAATCATGTATTAAGTTTAGAAATACCTACAGTAGGAAATCCTTGTGTTTTAAAAATATTTGATACAAGTGTTTATTCTCCTCAAGTAGCAGTGTTTCAACCAAAGTTATATATAACTGTTCCTGGTTATACAAATGCTGTTGAAGTTTCTTTTGTTCCTCAATCATCACCAACATTAACTGGATGTGATTTAGGTACACAAACATTAAATTGTGGTACTTCATATGTAAATTTACCAGATGGAATATATGTTATTAAATATATAGTAGATCCCAATCATGTGGTCTATGTAGAATATAATCATTTGAGAACAACTCAAGCCTTGAACCTATATCAGAAAATCTTATGTGATATAGATGTAGCAGACTGTGAACCCTCAGCTAAGATCAAAGATAAGCTTGAAGATCTTAGACTTATTAAAATGTATCTAGAGAATGCAAAAGCAAAAGTAGAAACATGTCATGAGTCACAAGAAGGAATGACTCTTTATAATTATGCTTTAAAACTTTTAAATAAACTGGATTGTAGAAATTGTTAATTTTTTAAAACCAACAAAAAAATGGCAAGTAAATGTCCAAATTGCAAAAGGACTTACTCATGTGGATGTCAAGCAAGGAAAGCAACAGATGGAACCCAAGCATGTGCAAGTTGTATAAAACAATATAATGCAAAATTAAAACAACAAAATTTAAATAAATTCATTAAATAAAAAATGGGAACTCCATATTATAAAATAATAGATTGTTGTGATAATAGTAGATTTACTTTTATTAATCTTATTGATGATGGGTCAGGAGTATGGGTAGGTGATGGAGTATATCAATGGACATTAGCTGATGTAACTTTACCTGTTTCAGGATTTTTATTAGAGGAAGATAAATGTTACACTGTAATTTTTCAAGGTAATGTTTTCAATGCTTATGATGGTGCAAATGAAGGTGACTTTGTAGCAAAAGAAAATTGTACAGATCCGTTAGGAACACCATGTAAAGATTGTGGAGTACTTCCAGGAGATTATTATTTAAAATTTGTAAACTGTTGTGATGCAACTGATATTATTTATTTTAAAGGTGTAGGATTAAATGGTATAATTAGTGTACCAGGAAATACAGGTGCGGGAGGATTAACAGGAGTTACTCAATTTAATATAAATCAATATTTAGGAGTACAATTATTTAATGGTAATAGTATTAATGGTTTATCAAGTGGAAATTGTTATACAGCCACTTTAGGTAGTGTAATTGATCCAGCTTCTGAAGTAGATCTAGCAACATATAATAGTTTACCTTATCCACCTTATCTTACAGATTTTTCATTTGTAGATGGAGATGATTGTGAAAAAGAAGATGCAGATGGAAATCCTATATGTCCATCTTGTTCAAAATATCCATGTTATCTTCTTACAGAATGTTCAGGTATTGAACTACTTATTACAGGAGATTATGCAATATATAATAATACATATGTTGCTTTAGTAGGTTATCCAGGGCAAGTCTGGTTTGTACAAGAAATAGTTGAAGGACCATGTGATAATGCTAGTTCTTCTATAGTAATAGATGTAGGAGTTAGTCCTGACCCTTGTCCATGTGATTGTTATGAAGTAACTAATTATGCAGGAGCAATAAACTATATTGATTGTGATGGTAATACACAAGTAGCTTATGCACCAGCAAAATTCTGTGCAAGAGCAAGGCCTCAATTACATGGTGTAGAAGGAGTTGATTATATTCTAAGTGATAGAGGATTATGTATAGATGAGGAATGTCCTGAATTATGTTTTGTATTAACTAATTGTACACCAGAACTTTTTCCATTTCAGGATGCTATTTTATATTCTAGTTTACAAAATCTATATCAATATGCAGTTTCAAATGAAGTTGTAACTATAGAAGGATTCTCAGGATGTTGGATAGTTTCAATTGCAGAAGAATTATCTGAATGTGATGATTGTGTATTAGATGTTATAATTACAACATCTTTTGAAGATTGTGAAACTTGTACAGGAGTTACTGCTTACAAATTACAAAATTGTGAAAAAATTTATGAAGTCTTGTATACTATGCAAGATTTATCAGCATATGTAGGACAAGTAATTAAAGATGACTGTGGTTGTTGGACAGTTGAAGAAATAAAATATCAACCACCAAGTATTAATACAATAACTATAGATGCAGCATATGAAGAATGTACAGCTTGTTTATCTACATATTATTCTTTAACAGATTGTAGAGATCCTGAAAATATTATTTATTCTACTGAAGATTTATCAGTATATGTAGGTAGAGTAGTTAAACTTGTAGATTGTGATTTATGTTTTATTGTAGCAAAGTTTGAACCTACATTAGAAACAGGAATTCCTCATATAGAAATTATATATATAGAAACAGATTATGCAGATTGTGTAACATGTTTAGATCCTGTTCCAAGATGCTCTAGAGTATATAATAATACTATGGAAGATCCTAAATCATTTCCTTATATTGATTTTGATGGCAATCCTCAATCAGTATCTGTTGCATGTGGAGAATTTTCACCAAGAATTTGCATAAAAGAATGGACTGTTCTTCCAGAAGATACTTTTCCATATATTTTTGAATACTTTGGATTTTGTACAGAAGGCTTTTGTATAGAAGTATTTCCTAATGATAGAACAGTAAAACCAGGATACAATACACCAATATGTACTTCAGATAAATATGATAAAATAACATGTAATGCTGCAGAAAGAATGTATAAAAAAGTACTTGAATTAAGATATGGTATATCTAATTGTTGTCCTGAAGAAGATGAAAAATGGATAGTTAAAAAAGAATTAATAGAATTGCAAGCATTAACAGATCCAAATTATACATGTCAAGAAATTGCGTCATGTTGTAATCAACCACTTAATAACTGTTCTTGCAATTGTTAATAATAATTTGTATATTATAATAAGTATGAAACCTTTAAATTTAGATAATAGCCCTTGTAATCCAATATCCTCTAATTGCATAGTGTGGCAAGGACCAGACATTACTTGTATCAATTTGTGTACAGGTGATAATGTTTCTGATGTTGTTTCAAAATTAGCAACAGAACTATGTACAATAATGGAAACTCTTAAGATCACAAATTATGATCTTAGTTGTTTTGATTTAACAGCATGTGGACCTGCAGATTTTCAAGCATTGATTCAATTATTAATTGATAAAATTTGCACATTAGAAGGTGTAACTCCTGAACAAGTAAAATCAACAGATACTTGTCCAGATTGTGTAGTAAGTGTAGCAGAATGTTTTATTACAGGAACACAAACTACTATGCAATTAGTAGATTATGTAAATTTAATAGGAGAAAGAATTTGTAGTATTATTACAGATATTAGTTTAATAAATACTCAAATTGCTGATATTTTAGTTAGAATAACAAATTTAGAAGCAACTCCTGAACCAACTTTAACTTTACCTTCTTTTACATTAAGTTGTCAAATAGGAAGTTTATTAAGTGGAAGTACTCAACAAATTGATATTCTTTTAGAAGAATTTATAAATAATGTTTGGTGTGGATATGTTACAGCTACAGGTAGTGGATTAGAACTTACTACAGCAGTGGGTCAAAAATGTATTATAGATGGTGATACCCAATTAAATACGGGAACACCATTTAGTGCAAATCCTTTATGGATTCAAGATGCATCATATGCTACAGTAGCAGATGCAATTAATAATTTATGGATTGCTCTTTGTGATGTATATAATTATACTACTTCATCAGTTGGAGTAACTGTATTAGATACGAATACTGTTGATTTAAACATAACTGTTGGTAATTTACTTTCAGCAAAAGTTAAAGATACTGGTTGGGTTGATTTAGAAGGTTTTGATTTTTATTCAGGATCAGCTATTAAACCTCAAGTAAGAAGAATAGGAAATGTACTTCACTTTAGAGGATATATTTTTGTACCACTTAGTGATGGTGGTGGAGGAATTCAAGCTTTAGGCAGTTTTTCTGATTATAATAGTATTCCTCGTTGCAACCCTGCAACAGGAGCTGGTGGAGTGACAATAAGTGTAGGAGGAGTAATATCATTTAATGGTGGTTTAAGTGTTATCCCTACTTCAGTTACTACTGATACTTTTGATGGAGATTATAGAATGCCTTATCCAGGAGTTTTATCTAGACCTATAATAGTTACAGGAGCTTATGGAACTGTTTTAAATGCTGCATGTAGAATTGGTATAACAAGTGCAGGAGTTCTATTTATTGGAGCTTTAAGAGATCAAGAAGAAATTTCAGGTGCTCCAGGATTTGTTGGAGGTTCTCATCTTAGATTCATTACTAGTAATGTAAGATCAGGAGAGAGTATACCTAACTATATTAACACAGCTTCATATATCCATAATTTTCCAGCTGCAGGAGTTAATGCTCTAGTAGCAGAAACTGATTTTTCTGGTGCTGATTACACATGGCCTTTTGATTGTGATGCAGGAGATTCTAGTGATTTAGGAGGATTTTTTGCTACTATAGAAGGATTAACTGCATTTCTAGATTGTGATGCAGATATTGTTGAAACCACTTGTTATTAAAAAAAAGAAATTGAAAAACTTGTATATATAAATTAAAAAAATAAAAAAAAATGGCTTGTTCAAATTGTAATACCCAAACTTGTGGATGTGCTAGTGGTACTTATGTAGTATCACAAACATGTCCCCCTGCATGCTCAGAAGTATTTAATGCAGCATGTATTGTCTACACGGGTGTAGACATAACTTGTACTGATGTAACCTCTGGTTTAGTCAGTACCGTAGTTTCTAGAAATGATTATTTAGATACTATTATAACTAATCTTGTAAGTTTCTTCTGTAACAGACTTAATCCAGACTACTTACCTTCAACAGTAGTAGATTCTGGAGATGCTTATATTGTTGTAACTTCTGCTACTGTAGGATATGTTACTACATATACTGTAACATTAGATCCAGCAACTTTACCTTCAGCTTCAATTGTTACAGCAGGAGTAAATGTTGGTGTAACAGGAACTGGTGCAGTACTTGATCCTTATGTAGTAAATGCAGAAGGAACTATTCTAGCAACTAGTAGTAGTATTCTTACATTATTATTTAATCCAGGATCTCCAGGACCTTGGGAAAATACATATACTATTGGAGTAGATACTACTGCTTTACCAGATACTGTTTTAAATACATCATTTGGATATATTAATATAAATCCACAACCAAATGTACCACTTGCTAATGATATGACATATACACTTGAAGTTGATCAAGTAAGTGTTGTAGCAACTGATACTAGACTTACTTCAACTTTAACAGCTGCAGGTGGTATAGCTCCTTGGTTAAGAACATTTGATGTAGCAGTAGATGATACTGTTATGGGTGCATGGATTATGGATAGTGTTGTAAATAATACAAATCCATTAACAGCTCCAGGTCTTATTGCTGGTGCAGGAATTGTACTTAGTTTTGATCCTGTATTACATCAAATAGAAATTACTAGTACTTTTACTGATCCTGATAGATGGGATGAATTAATTGATTTTGCAGGTAATAATATTTTCCCTAGCTTACCAACATCTACTCTTACTATTTCAGCAGATTCTGTTACTGATGGTATAAGTGCTGTTCTTGGTGGTATACCAAGTGCTGCAGTATTCACATTAGTAAATACAGATAAAGGTTCTGATCAATTAATTTTTGGAACTGTAGCAGTCTCAGGTCAACCAAATGTAGTAGCAGCAACAAATACTGATACACTAACTCTTGTAGAAGGTGCAAATATTGGTATTACAACTGATGCTGTTGCTCAATCAGTTACTATTGTAAATGAAATTGATCATGTTTACTCTGATGTAATTGGTGATGTAGGTGGTTCACTTCAAGCAGCTACAACTACAGCTACTTTAGAAATCTTAGGTGGAACAGGTATTAGTACTGCTGGTGTAGCAGGACCTACTAATTCTATTACAATTACTAATGATTCTCCTAATGTTGATCAAAACTTATGGGAAACATTTACTGCAGATAGTGGAGGACCAGCTGTAGCTTCTAGTACTACTGATACTTTTGATTTTAATGGTAGTCATGGAATTAGTACAGCAATTGCTGGAGATGTTCTATCTATTAATAATCTTGGTGCATTACAGACCACAGTTGCAGTAACAATTGCTGGTGGTGCTGTAACAGTTCCTGCTGCAGGTGCTGTTAATGTTGGACCAGCTGGAATCCTTAGTACATTTATGAATGTTCAGTTATATAATGCTGCAGGAGCTTTATTACCATTTGATGGTGTGACACATACTATTACAGGTATGGGTGTAGCAGCAGGTCAGTTTACACTTACTAATGCTACTTTAGCAAATGCTAATTATACATTAGTTATTACAGGTAACTTGGCATAACACATTGTTGCAGATTTGTTGGTTTCTGTGACTAACAATGGAAAAGCCCTACACAAGTGGGGCTTTTTTCTTTTTTTACTATATTTGTTATACTTGTTAATCTCATTAATTTTTAGTATATTATTTATATAGTATGGAACCATTTAAAACACCAAACTTACAAGCTCCACGGTTTAGATCAGAAACTTATCAAGTTCTAAACAAAGAGTTCTTTGACAGATTTAGAAAAAAGTATCCAAAGTATAAAAAATTGAAGGATAAAGAACTAAGATCAATTATTAAGTCCTTTAATAAATTGGTTTATGAAACTGTAATTGATACCAGAAATGGTGTAGAATTACCAGAATCATTAGGTTGGCTATTTATAGGAACATGTCAAGCTAGTAAAAAAAAGAAAAATATTGACTTTGCTAAATCTAGAAAATATGGTGTAAAAGTTTCCAATAAAAATTGGGGCAGTGATGGCAAACTTGCTAAAATATTTTGTACAAGTAGTGCTTTAAAACATAAATTTAAAAATAGAGAGTTTTGGGGGTTTACTGCATGTAGAGATTTTAAAAGAGCAGTTGCTAAAACTTATCCTGAAAATTGGAATATGTATATAGTAGTGGACCCACAAGAAAAATTAAAATTAGCATACTCTAAAAAAGTAGCTAATGAAATAAGACTTAAAAAGCAAGAGTATGCTTTAAAAGACTATAATGAATTTGACCTATGAGCACAACTGTTGGAGAAGCAATATCAAGAGTAAGAAATACACTTAAAGCTGTTAAAGAAGATCCGTTTTTAACAGACAGAACTATTTATTATTCTATTATTAAGTATGGTCAATCACTTATGAAAAGAGAAGATGATCAGTTAAGATTAATGAAGATAAGTAATCTCTTTAAAGCAATACCTTATGTAGAGTTAATAGAAGTAGATAAAGTAGATGCAGCATGTTATGGAGTATATTCAGATTGCTTCTTTAAAAGAACTAAAGAAAAATTACCATCTCTTCTTACAGGGATACAAGGTCCTATATTTAGAACAGTTTCATCTGTTGATGGTAGTATAGAATTATTTAGAACTGATCCAGGAACTTTTGTTTCTATGACTAGAACTACAACTTTTAAATATAATAAAAGACAATACTTCTGGTATTCAGATGGCCATTTATACTTTCCTAATTTAATATGGGATGCTGTAAAAATTGAAGCAATATTTGAAAATGATGTAGAAACATGTGATTCAGATAAATGTATGATTAGACAAGATCAATCATTAAATATTCCAGATTATCTATTTTCTGAAATAGAACAATATGTAGTAAAAGAATTAACCATGACTATGCAAGTTCCTCCTGATGGACCTGATGATGGTCAAAATACACTTAGATAATGGATTATAATTATACACTTAAATATAGAACCTTTGATCAACTTTTAGAAGATGTATCCATAGACCTTAATACATTTGCTCTTGAAAATATGATAGAGCCTCAACAATTAATTAAACTGGCTAAAAAAATAAATTATGATTTAGGTCTTAGAATTAATCAACAAAAAGAAGTTATTTTAGATGTAACACATGGTAAAATAAAACTTCCTGATGATTTTTATACATTTAATTTTGCATATATCTGTGGAGAATATAAAAGAAATGTAGGATATGATGGATATGCAAGTGGCACTAATATTCAAGAAGTTCCATATCATGAAGTACCAGGAAATGTAGATCAATGTGCACCAGCTACTGTAAACTGTAGTGTATGTAATGCAAATCCTTGTAATCAAACTGCAGCATGTACTTCTTGTGTTACTACTCCTGAACCAACATGTTGTTGTGATAGTGAAGGTAATCAAGGTACATGTTTAGTTCATAATCCTCAACAACCTTTTGGAGATACTTGTGTTAAACCAAGAGTATTTCTTAACTGTAAAGGAGAAGCATATGAATTAATACAAATAATCAATTCTTCAGAAACTAGAGTTTTTAATGAACTTTTACCATTAAAAATGAGATCTAGTCAATCTATTGATTGTGATTGTCCAAATCTTTATTATAATACTATAAATGAGGGTTGGATAAAATATGGATTTTTATATACATCTTTTCAAACAGGTAAAGTATATTTAAATTATCAAGGTCAAATGGAAGATGATGATGGAAATCTTTTAGTTCCTGATCATGATTTACTTAATGAATATTATGAATATGCATTTAAATCTAGAATTCTTGAAAATTTATATATTAATGGTGAAGATGTTGCTCAGAGAATGCAACTTGTAGAACAAAGATTAAGAGGAGCAAGAAATAATGCATTAAGTGTAGTTAATACACCAAACTTTGCTGAACTAAAACAAATTTGGATAGCTAATAGAAAAGCAATGTATGGTAAATATTATGATATGTTCATGTCACATTCTCCAAACAATAGTTTTTTTGCAGCTCAAAATAAGATTAGAGTAGTTTAATTATGGCAAAACAACAATCCAATAGTAATTTAAATCAATCAAGAACTTTTGTTAAAGGCTTAAGTCGTGATATGGATCCTTCTTTTATCCAAGATGGGATGTGGAATTATGCTAGAAATGCTGTAAATAATACTAGAGAAGGTGAGATAGGAACTTTATCAAATGAAGAATCTAATAGATTATGTGGTAAAATTGGTGCAGATCTTATAGTAAAGCATAAAATTGTTATAGTAGGAGCTGTTCCATTATTTGAAAGTAAGTGGGTAGTATTTTCAGTTATATATGATGCCTCTAATACTAATACTGTTCTTACATCTGAAATAGGATTATTTGAAGAAGATTTTTGTAGATACAGACCTATAGTAAGAGATAAATGTTTAAAGTTTAGTAAATTTCATTTAATTAGTGGAGCCTCTAGAGAAAAGGGGGATTGTTCTTGGCAAATATATTGGGCAGATGGAATTAATCCAGATAGATATCTTAATATAGGAGATCCTAAATTATGGCCTACAGAAGATTATTCTTGGTTAGGTGGTTTAGATGGAACTTCAACAATTAATTATTATTCTAATAATACAACTATTGATTTTCTTTGGCCTGGTGTAAAATGGAATGAAGAATGTGATACAGTTAATGATTGTATTATATGCACTAATCTAAACTCTTTAGACTGTGAAGAAACTAGATTGGCTAGTTTAGTTAAGACACCTTGTATTGATATAAATATTGGACCTCAACAAGGTTTGATATTAAATGGATCCTATACTGTAGGATTAACTTATACAATTAATAATCAAAGTGTAACTAATTATTTTTCTTTATCTTACATACAACCTGTATTTAATGAAGTAGATGGTAAAGGATCATTAGAAATTACTATAAAAGATTTAGATTCAGATCATTTTGATCAGTATCAATTATGCATTGTTTATATAAATAAAAGCGTTGCTAATTATAAAGTTTTAGGATACTATAGTATAGATACTAAAAAAATAATTATAGATCAAATACCAGATACTTTAGAAAATACAAGTCCTACTACTATTTTTAAATCTAATCCAGCAATAGAAACATCAGAACAATTAGTAGAGGCTAATAGGTATTTACTTAAAGTTGGACCTAAAAGTAGATTTGATTTTAATTATCAACCTTTAGCAAATTTAATTAGATCTGAATGGGTATCTATAGAATATTCAGAAAGATATTATGTAAATGGAGGTAAGAATGCAGGATATCTTAGAGATGAGGTTTATGCCTTTTTTATAAGATGGGTTTATGATACTGGAGATAAATCAGCATCATATCATATTCCAGGAAGACCACCTATTGCATATAATGGGATATTAGAAGCTGGACAAACTTTTAATAATTCAAATTCTTTTCCTGGAGAAAATCAACTTTTTGAAACAATAAATACTGCAACCGTAATTCCTCAATCTCCTGCATTAGATAATGGTGATGGTGGTAAAATAATTGCTTATGGTGATATGGGTTATTGGCAATCTACAGAAAAATATCCATCAGATAGACCTAATATTTGGAATTCAAGTGAGCATTGTTGGACTAGAGTAGGAACTGATCTTACAAATGATTTATGTGGTAAAAATATAAGACATCATAGATTTCCTGAAAATGGATTACATCCCAGTGTTTATCATTTTGATAAACATTCCAATGGTAGTTTTCATATAAGATTAATGGGTGTAAGATTTAAAGATATTGTTTTACCAAAAGATAATGATGGAAATGATATAGAAGGAATTGTAGGTTATGAAATTCTTAGAGGTTCTAGAGCTGGTAATAAATCTATAGTAGCTAAAGGTATGTTAAATAATTTTAGAGACTATACATTACAAGGTGAACCTTCAAATAGTACTAAAGTGGGGCTTTATGGAAACTATCCATTTAATACAATTAGACCAAATCAAAATACTTCTGGTGCTGGAGATTATAATAATGATTTTAATGATCCTTATATATTAAGTAGAGCTGGTATACAACCTGTTTTTGAAAATGATCCTATACCTCCATTTCAAAATCAGGATATTCCTAGAAGTATGTTAAGCTTTCATTCTCCTGATACTTCATTTAGAACACCTTATTTACAAATGTCTGAATTAAAAGTATATGGTCATTTAGAAGGAAATGCAAAACAACAGTTTATAGAAGCACCTAATCATCCAGAATTTCAATTACTTTCAGATATGATAGTATTAGTTGGAGCTATTGGAGGTATTGTACATACAATATTTAAACAGGCAGGAGATATAAAAGTTAATTATCCTGCAGGTAAATGGGAACCGCAATATATTCCAGATATAACAGGTGGAGATAAGAATAACAAACCTGCTTATCAATGGGAAATTGCTGATGTAGGTGGTGTTGGTGTAGGAGGTACAACACTAAACAATGTTCCAGCTGCTAATATAGATACAAGTATAGAAACAGATTCTAATTTATTAGGTAATGAAGATGATAAAACTGATTTAGATAATGCTAATATAGATCCAAATACTGTAGATGATGATATAAAAGACTGGAAGGCTTTTCAAAATATACTTTCTGGTATACTTCCTGGTTTAAGTGGGCCATCTTTTGATGAAAATATGAGTGAAATAAATAAAAAAGTTTATGATAAAGGTCACTATTTAACTCTTCCTACTTTAAGCAGAAACTATACAAGTAAAGATGTACTTCCTCAATTAATACAAGGACTTAGTACCAGTTTTGGTGAAATATTATTTAATTTTTTAGAAGGTGTTGATATTACTGTAGATTTATTAAAATCAATAGCATCATTTAGACAATATGCATTAGAGTTAATAGGTTATGGTGAATATACAAATTTTAAACCATCTTCTGTACCTATAAATAGATTTTCAATTGAGGATGGTATTTATATGTTTAGTGATATTCAAGATTTTCCTGAGTATCAGAATACTTTAGGAACTCCGGTAAGTTATAGAATAAATAATCTTAATAGACCTCACAAAGCTGTTATAAGAGTTGAGACTCCTAATGGTATACAAACAGGACCTGATTTTATTACTAATGCAATTGGAGATACTTATGATCAATCTTTAATGACTTTAGATACAGCATCAACTATATCAACTTTTGATGTGGATCATACACCTGAAGGCAAAAAAAAACCTTTTACTAATCCTATAGCTAGTCATTATGGTGGTTTAAAATTTAGTATAAGAAATCAATATGGTCAGTTAAATACTGTAGCACAAATTGTTGCTAGTCCCTGTGAACAAAAAATTGACTTAGCTACATTAGGACAAAGTACTGGTAATTCTCTAGGTTGTCCTATTGTAACTCAAAAGAAAATTCAAGAAACTTCTGTATTTTTTGGAGGAGATACTTATATAAATAGATTTACAGAAAAGAATATAATGCCTTTCTTTACACATTGGTTATATAAAGAACCTAGAGGTGAACAGTGGAACTATTTTTTATATCCTTCAGTACCATTTCCAAAATTTTGGGCGAATAGTGAACCTTGGGATATAAGTGAAATTAACATTAACAATTTAATTACTTCACTTGTAGGACTTAATCAAGGAACTGGTTTATTACCAAGTGCTTATTATAGTTTAGATAATAAGAATTATGATAGGTCTATTAATAATACTACAGATTATCCAGGAGTAATAACTCCTAAAAATTCTTATTTTTATTTAGCTGCATGTGGTATTAGAGATTTCTTTGTAGAAAGTGATGTTATAGTAGATTTTAGAGTAAGGGGTGATTTTGAAAGACAATATCATTATGATAAGTTTAGATATACAGATCTTCCATCATTATTTAGTACTAATCCTGAAATACTTAAAGCAGGTAATTATTATAATTATGATTATTCTTTAAGTATTTCTCAATTTTTTATAAATCAACTTTATAATTTTGGAGCTTTACAGTCTAGAGATTATGATCCAACTGTAGCACGATTATGTTATACATCATCTCCTAATGTAATTAATTATTCATTACCTGAAACTCAAGAAAGTATTGTTGAATCTTGGAGAACATTTTTACCATTAAATAAAGTTGTATTTAAAAATAATGTAAATTCTATAAAAAGCTATGGAAAAACAGGAATGTTTATAACCTTTGAAAATGCAAGTCCTTTAATGTATGCTGGTGTAGATCAAAGAGAAGATTATTTAGGTGTAGCTGCAACAATAGGAGATGGTTTATTATTTTCAGCTACTCCTAGAAATGTAACAGCTGCTGATGCTAAATATGAATATGGGTCTTCACAAGATAGGTTAGGAGTAGTTTCATCACCCGCAGGATTATATTTCATTAGTCAACAACAAGGTAAGATATTTAGTTTTGGAGACTCACTTCAAGAACTTTCTTCTATTAATATGAAATGGTGGTTTGAAGAATTTTTACCATATAAACTTATAGAAGATTTTCCTAACTTTACTTATATAGATAATCCTGTTGCAGGTATAGGATGTTCAGCAGGTTATGATAATGGTAATAGTATTATATATTTTTCTAAAAAAGATTATATGCTAAAACCAGAATTTAAAGATAAAGTTACATATTTAGAAGAGGATAATTTTTCAGTAGTATTGGATAGTGATCCAACTGGTAGAAATAAAATTACTGTAAAACTTGGAGATGATAGAATTTTTGAAGATGCTTCATGGACTGTTAGTTTTGATCCTAAAACAAAGCAATGGGTATCATTTCATGACTGGCATCCTAATTTATATTTATCTGGTAGAAATAAACATTATACTACTAAATTAGGTGGTATATGGAAACATAATGCTGGATGTAATAATTATTGTAATTTTTACAATGCTCAATATCCTTTTGAAATAGGTGTTCCTTTTCCAACTGGTCAAACTGTAACAACAGTTAGAAGTATAGAATATTTTTTAGAGTGCTATAGAAGAGATACTATTTTTTGTGTAGATCAATTTCATGTTTTAGATTATAATTTTGATCAAGCTATAATTTATAATTCTGGGCAAATTTCAGGGTATTTAAATTTAAATATTTTTCCAAAAAATAATGTTGTATTAGCTCAAGAATATCCTAAAATAAATACAAATTCTATAGATATTTTAGTATCTAAAGTAGAACATAAATATAGATTTAATCAATTTTGGGATATAACTAAAGATAGAGGAGAATTTCCTGATGGAGCAGGTTATCCTCCAAATGGACAACTTATTCCAAATACAACTAGATTACTTGGTAATTATCCTGAAAATCAAATTTGGAGTACAAAAGCTAATGGATATGTGCAAGATTTAAATCAGTCTAGTTTAGATTATAATAAACCAGAATTACAAAGAAAAAAATTCAGACACTATACTAATTTTGTAAAATTAATTAAGAAGAATTCTCAAAATACTAATATGGTATTTAAAATACTTAATACTAAAAATCAATTTTCTCAAAGATGATCACTGAAAAAAAAGCAATGAGCCTACTTGATACTTATATGGATAAATATGGGATTACAAATCCTTATATGAAAACTGCTATATTAGGTATAATACTATCAGAAGGAGGGTTTGATGGACATCCTGAAAATATGAATTATAGTAAAGAAAGGTTACCTGAAGTATGGGGTAAATTTTCAAAAACAGGAAAGGTTGTTAAAAAAGGTCAAGGAAAATATAATTATAATGAACTAGCTACAAACTTAGAACATAAACCAGAAGACTTAGCTAATTTTATTTATGGAGATAGATTAGGTAATGGAGGTAAGAATACAAATGATGGATGGACATATAGAGGAAGAGGTTTAAATCAGTTAACAGGAAAAGGTTCTTATAAAAAATTAGGTAAACAACTAGGTGTAGATTTAATAAATAATCCTGAACTATTAGATGAAGATCCTGAGTTACAAGCTCATGCTGCAGTTTTATTTATTTATAATAGAATAAATAAAACCTTACCTAGACTTGTAAAAAATAATTCTAGTTACAAAAAAAGATTTGAAGATTACTTAGATTATAATAATATAGATAATCTAGAAGATGCAAGTTTCTTATTAACAAGTGCTAATGCAGGATTTGGTAATTATCCTTCTAAAGAAAAATTTGCTAAAAGGTTAAGAAAAGCACAACCTTATTTAAAAAATTATAATTTAACTGATCCGGGAGAAGGAAAATCAAAAGATAAACTTTTAGGACGTGAATCTGTTAAAGGAAAGACAGGTACACCTCTTGATAAAAACCCAATCGTAGCTGAAAAGTTTATAGAAACAGAAGATATAGAAGAAAATACTGAAGATGGTGAAGAAGATATAGAAGAAACTACTGAAGAATTAGTTGAAATTGATGAAGATACTTTAGAAGATGATCTAGAAGAAACACAAAATTCAGTATATAGAAGTTCTAATGATAATTTTAGACTTTCTGATGAAGGACAAATGGCATTATTTGGTGAGATTCTATATCCTAAAGGTAATATAGTAAGTCCTTATGGTGATTCTTGGGAATATTTAAAAGAGGATGATGATTATTTTACTAGAAAAAAGGGAACTGAAAATTGGATAAAAGCAGAAGGTGTTTCTAAGGATGAAATAAAAGATAAATTAAAAGAATCAAATAAACAATTAGATACAGAACCTCTAAATAATGTTAGTGTTAATGATAATGTTAATGTTATAAATAATGAAGAATCTAACATTTTAGGAATAAATTCTAAGATAGCTACAATAGAACAAGAATTAATTAATTTACGTAATACACACTTAAAAAAAATTAATACTTTATCTATAACTGAAATATCTAAGGGTAATACTAAAGAAGAAAAAAAAGAAGCAGCAAAAAAGAAATATCTATCAATGTTAAGTATGACAGGTAATACTACAATAGGAGATAATGCTAAAGAAATTGAAGATATTAATGCTGATTATAAAAAGAAAAAAGAAGAGCTTGAATCTGAACTTAGATTTTTAAATTGGAATAAGGCTAATCCTACTACTAAAAGAAAAGATGAATTAAAAAAGAGTTTTGGAGAGGCCGGTTATGAATTTGATGAGGATTCTAATATTTTATTAGATGGTAAATCAATGGGTAATAGTATAGATAGAATAGCTTGGAATGAAGATATAAGTGATACATATTTTGATGTTACTGCAAATGAAGGTAGAGGGGGTTATCAATATAATGCAGGAAAAGTACAAAGTAGAAATTATAATGCATGTAAAGAAAAAGGATTAAATTGGAGTGAGACACAACAAAAATGTGTCTCTTTAGAGCAATGGAAAAAAGAACAAAGACAAAGATTTCCTCAATTTATATCTCAGCATGAGAGATATGGACCACAAAGTGCTGGTAATGCAGATTGGTTTTGGCAAGGTTTAATGTTTTCTCCGGGTACCCTACCAGGTCTTGGAATTACTGCAGCTACTGATTTAGCAGTTGCTCCTTTTTGGGATGACATGGTAGAGGGTGCTTTTTCAGCGGGGAATGCTATGGTTCATCCTATAGAAACAACTCAAAAGATTATATCAAGTTTAAAAGAAAATGGTGGATCAATTGAAATGGATTTAAATCAAACTCAAGTTGATGAATATGTAAGAGGTGGTTATATTTTAGAAGAAATGCATGAAGGTGGGGAACCTCATAAGCATCCTCATAAAGATAGAACTAAATATATAAAAAGGGTTGATGACTATTTAGATATAGAAGGAGCTATGCCTCTTGATTTAGTATATGGTAATAAGAAATTAGGTATACCTAAAATGGGTACTCTTTCAGGTATGAGAAAAATTCCAGAAATTGCTGACTATTTCTTTGATCCTTCTGGAGATCAGTATGATAAATATGTGGCAGAAAGAGGAAATCCAGAAGAAAGAAAAAAAGCTGAAAAAAGAGTTAGAGAAACCTATCTTGCTAATGTTGGTAGAACAGAGAAAGAGGATGAAGAGTATGAAAATAAAAAGATAAAAGAAAAAGCTATTGAAGATACTCAGTATAGAAAGGAACAAGAGCAATTGGAAATGGAAAGTGGACAAGATATACAAGGCAATCCAATTCCTCAATGGAAACTAGCTGGAGCTAGTAGTCCTGATGAATATTATAAAGATGTACATGATCCTGGTTATAATTATTTAGGTGAATATGCTAATATAGCTAATGAACTTACAGGTATTCCAAGTATAAGTAGAACTTATGATAGACTAAAAGATGATCCTTTACAATTAGCAAAAGATGTAGGTACTACAATTAAAGATATTCAGACTTTACCATTTAACTTAGCTAAAGAAACCTATGATTATAAGTTAGGTGATGGTAAATTTGAAGGAGAAAATCTTGTAGATCTACATAGTTTAGGAGTAACAGGTGATGTAGTTGGATCATTACCTTGGATTGGAGGAGGAATAAAAGGTCTAAAAACTGGAAGTAAATATGCTAAAGATATAATAGGTGCTGCAGGAAAGCTTAAGAAGATTCCTAGAAAACTAAAAGTAGCTTCTGTAGATAAATTTAATCCAATTGCTGACATTAATAAAGCTTTAGTTAAAACTACTGAGGATCTGGGATTGGTTAAAGATTTTAAGAAGGTTCAACATTATAAAAATATGAAGAGTAATATGGTTGACTTACAAGGTCAAAAATATATAACACCTGAAGTTTATAATGCAAGATTAAAAAATAATCCAAATAGTAAATTAGTACAACAAGTTGAGTCAGGAGAAATACAAGTATTGCAAAGAAAGCCAGCTAAATCTAAAATGGATGCTGATGGTAGAATAATGAATCAAGAAACAGATTTAGCATTACCTCCAGAGAAGTTTAAAATTGTAGATGAGCAAATAAAAATTAAGTTGGATAGAATGAAGAGTGAGAAAGGTCGTAAACTTTTAAAAGAAGAACAAAAAGCCTATATAAATAAAACCCTTAATGAAGATGGCAAGCTAACTGTAAAAGAAATAGATGAAATGTCTGAGGCTGCTGCTCAGGCTAGAATTGATGAAGTTGAAAATTTATTTAAAAATAAAAACTATGCAGCAACTGAAGAAGTAACAGCTTGGCATAGGAAATCTCCTGAATTTAACGATTTATATCATGAGAGTGACTACTATATGGATAAGATAAATAAAACATTGGGTCCTAAAAATAAAGATGCAACTATAGGTTTTAATCCTAATTATGTAACTAAAAAAAATCCTGCTGTAATACATCATGAAGCAGGGCATATAGGTACTGCAGGTAGAGATATGCCTATAGAAAAAGAATTAATAGAAGCTGTTGGAACACCTACTTTTACAAAAAATCTTATAGCAGGAAATGAAATGGATTATGAAACAGTTCGTGCTTATAATTATTTTGTAAAAAAACAAAAAACAGGTGAAAAACTAGTAGAAAAACTTCGCAAACTAGATCCTGTAAGAAATCAAAGTCTTACAAAGGGTCAGCTTTTTGATAAATATAAAAATACTAAGGATGTAAACTTTCCTTATCTGGCAAATGATATTAAATCAAATACTCTAACAAGTGGAGAACCTGTATCATATGCTCAAGAATTTAAGCAAACTTTATTAGATCAAGGTTTAATAAAAGATTGGTTTGATCCAATTACTGAAGATATATTAATACAATCTCAAAAAATAAATCAACAAAATCCAAAAGGTTATTTTCAAAAATCAGCGTACAGTAGTGAATTAGATGAGTTTGGAAATGTTCAATCAACAAGTAGAATTTTAGATTTTACAGATCCTTCAAGATATAAACAGTTAGCTAAAGCATTAAATAAAGTTGCACCTGTTGTAGCAGCACCTGTTGTAGCAACTAGCATGCTTGATAATAAAAAAGATGGTGGATTTGTTTTAGACTTATCTCCTAAACAAGTAGAACAGTATAAAAGAGGAGGATATATACTAGAAGAAATGCATGATGGAGATGAACTTCCTAAAGCTGAAAATGGTATAATTAATTATTCAGGTCCTAGAAATTATAATTATTTACTTGATGATGCATATTCTAAATATCCAGGTTTAGAAGTAATGAAAGATGACTTGGAAATATTAGGAGATACAAGTT